>Ga0172380_10000037_pt1 | contig 279661 bp, 258 predicted proteins | sample Leawe162metaG_FD_119747 | JGI IMG/M metagenome (GOLD analysis project Ga0172380, IMG submission 119747) | Leachate microbial communities from a municipal landfill in Southern Ontario, Canada - Leachate well 162 metaG | ecosystem: Engineered > Solid waste > Landfill > Unclassified | place... | reverse complement strand
GGGTGATAACAAGCTGAGCATGGATGACCTAAGATTGCTTGCTAAGCTGTCGCGGCTAAAATTTTTAGCAATACGAAATTGTCAGCTTGATACTAAAGCCTTGCAAGAATTGCAGAACTATAAGCACTTGGTTGTGCTTGATGTCTTCTCTAATGGCACACCTCAAAGGGTGCGTGATGTTTTGATTAAGGAGTTACCGAGGGTGCGGGTGCAATAGTCGCTTAACGTAGTAGGTTTATCATGACGGCAGTTTGTAAAACTTGCGGCAAGCCACCTCTAGCAAATCGGGCCGGTTCAGTCACGTCCTATTTCTTTCAGCATAATTATTGTCAGTGTCATAGCAAAAGTGAGTCAGTAAGCCAAGAGTCTCGTTCTCGAATGAGTCCTGTTGCTAGCGCTGATCTTAATACTGGTTCTAATTCTGATCCGGTTTGTGCCAATTGCGGCAAGAGCAGACCGACTAGTCGGCGGGCTGGATCGTTCACTGCGTTTTTGTTTAAGGAGCTGCGCTGCAATTGCGCAGGAGCTGCGTCTAAACCAGTAGCGAAGCGTGGCGTTCGTAGTAATGGCTCTCGCTCTAGCTCAGGTTCTAGCTCAGGTTCTGGTTCTGGCTCTAGTTCTGGCTTGGCTACTAGTGCCGGTGGGCGCACCAGAAGCCGTTCTCGCACGGCCGCTCGTGTGGCTCAGCGGAGGCAGTTTACTGAGAGTTTTAGAAATTCAAAAGTTCGCCCTAACTCTGCTGGTGAAATTAAATCTAGTGAAGCCAATGCTGAAGCTGCCTTTCAGTCGGGCTCGTTGATTGGTGGAGCATTTCGCCTTGAATCAGTCATTGGTCAGGGTGGCATGGGTGTTGTTTATCTGGCCGAACAATTGTCGTTGAAAAAACGAGTGGCCCTGAAAATTCTTTCTCCTGAGTTGGTTAATGAGCAGAGTTGGCTGCGCTTTAAGGCTGAGGCCAAGACACTGGCTGCTCTAAATCACAGTTCTTTGGTGAAGGTATACGATCTGGGCATTCACGAAAGTACTATTCCGTACTATTCAATGGATTTTCTTCAAGGGCAGAGTCTGGAGGAAATACTAGCTAGGGATGGTCCTTTGCCGCTCAAGCAGGCTTTGGCTATTTTTATTGAAGTACTTGATGGGCTAGCTTACGCCCATCGCAATGGCATTGTTCACCGCGATCTCAAGCCGGGCAATATAATGCTTTGCACCGTCGATGGTGCCCGCTCGGTCAAGATCTTAGATTTTGGTATTTCGAAGTTGATCGGCCCTCATGCTGCTAGTTCGCAGAGTTTAACTGCGGTCGGCGAAATATTTGGCAGTCCTTTCTATATGAGTCCTGAGCAGTGTACTGGCGCAGTCGTTGATGCTAGATCTGATATTTATTCAGTTGGTTGCACCTTAGTTGAAGTGCTAACTGGATTCGTACCGTTTGAGGGCGAAGAGTTTATCGAAACTGTGATGATGCACCAAGAAGAGCCACCACCATTGTTGGCTGATTTGGAACCTGGTTTGAAATATCCGGTTGCGCTTGATCGCGTGCTGGCAAAATGCCTGGCTAAGCGACCGCAAGATCGCTATCAATCTGCCAAAGAAATGGCTCTAGACCTAGGTCGTGTACTTGAAGGCAAGGAGGTAATGGCCCCAGAGCTAGCTTCATTGCCGCAGAATAGTTCTTTCCGTGAAGCGAAAACTGGCGATAAAGTCTTTCAACTGCCGTTGTTGCCAGCACTTTTTGCGGGCGGGTTGGCAATTGTTGTAGTCGCAGCCAGTGCTTACTTTATTCTGCGACCGACTACAGCGCTCGATTACTCTCCGCGGCTGCGTAGTGCTGCCAGCGCGGACGCGGTTGTCGATTCTACTGCTGCTTTGCAGTCCAAGGACGCGGCTGTATCTGCTTTAGGTGTTGCTCCCAGTGGTTCCGATTTTACGGTCTTTAGAAAGGCCGCTACAGCCAGTCGCAATGGTGATACCGCGCTGAAAACTAAACTAGCTCCAGTAATCGTAGATCCCTATGACGCTTCTGAAATGCCTAAAGGCTCGGAAAAAGAAACTTATAAATCTAAAGTTAGTGACGTTGATGATAGTGCTCGAAACGATTTTGCAGTAATGGTTGATATGAGTTCTAAGCGCTTAGATGTAATGGGCGGCGTGCAGAAGCCTCCTAGTGGTTCGCAGAATGAAACCTTCAAATATTCCAGTCTTGTCATGGTTAAGGGTGTCAAAATTCGCCGGTTCAATTTTCCCAATGATATTTCCATCGGCCACTTTTCTGCTGCTAGAGAAGAATCAACTTTGGACGCCAAAGGAACAGTAGATTTGATTACCGGAGTTGAATATGCATTCATTCCCAACCGTTTGATTGAACAATACCCGCAGTATTTGAAGCGTTTTCGTTTGGGAGACGTACGAATAGTCTCGTTGTGGCCTTACCTATGCAGAGATAAACTGCTTGATGCGGTGTCATATATTCCTGGTGTACAGAAGTTGACAATTAGTAAGGATGACGGATTTACTGTAGCTTCATTTAGTCGCTCTCTCAGTCGCTTAAAATCGTTGAGAGAATTTGAGGCTCGCGCAATTGCCATAGGTGGGTCGGCGTTAGCTGCGGCGAATTGTTGGTCCCAGCTTGAAAAGTTGAAGCTGAGTGAGGTTCATGACCTTGGGTCATTGCTCGAAAAGTTGCAAAGTTCTTCCAAGCTAGCGGAACTGACAATAAGAAAGTCTCGCCTCAGTCATCGAGACATTGAATTGATTGCCAGATTGCATCAACTAGTTGCCCTTGATTTGGGTGATAACAAGCTGAGCATGGATGACCTAAGATTGCTTGCTAAGCTGTCGCGGCTAAAATTTTTAGCAATACGAAATTGTCAGCTTGATACTAAAGCCTTGCAAGAATTGCAGAACTTTAAGCACTTGGTTGTGCTTGATGTCTTCTCTACTGGAACGCCTCAAAGGGTGCGTGCTGGTTTGATTAAGGAGTTACCGAGGGTGCGGGTGCAATAGTCGCTTAATGTAGTAGGTTTTTCATGACGGCAGTTTGCAAAACTTGCGGCAAGCCACCTCTAGCCAATCGGGCTGGTTCTGTCACTTCGTATTTCTTTCAGCACAATTATTGTCAGTGCAGCCGCACTAGGCCTAGTGCCGTTGCTCAAAATCAGCTCTGTGCTAGCTGTGGCAAATCTCTGCCCCTTGGTTCTAAAGTTGGTTCTTTCACCTCGTTTCTATTTAAAGAGCTACGCTGCCAGTGTCCGAGTCCAGTTGTGGTCAAGAAGAGCTCTGGTATATCTTCTCATCGCACTGCCACCGCCCAACGCTTGACCCAAAGAAAGCAATTTACGCAGATGCGTATGAGCGGTTCGGAGCAGCCGGGTCAATTGCACACACAGCAGATTTTGCCAGCCAATAGTATCATTGGTGGCGCTTTTCGAGTGATTAGAATGATTGGTCAGGGTGGCATGGGAGTTGTCTATCTGGTCGAACAAATGTCTTTGAAAAAGCAAGTTGCTTTGAAAGTACTTGCGCCAGAGTTTGTCAACGAGCAGAGTTGGTTGCGTTTTCAAGCCGAAGCTAAGACGTTGGCAGTGCTCAATCACGCCACTTTAGTAAAAGTGTACGATCTCGGTATTCATGACCGCTCGCTGCCATTCTATTCGATGGATTATTTACAAGGTCATAATTTGGAAGAGATTTTGATTGCGGACGGTCCGCTTCCTCTCCATCAAGCATTGTCTATTTTCATTGAAGTCTTAGCTGGCTTAGCCTACGCCCATCGCAACGGCATTATTCACCGCGATCTTAAGCCAAGTAATATCATGTTGTGCAGTACAGATAGTACAAACAGTGCAAACAGTACAAACAGTGCAAATCAAGTCAAAATCTTAGACTTTGGAATTTCTAAACTAGTATTGCCTGGTGGCAATCTTGTGCAGTCATTAACATCTACTGGTGAAGTTTTCGGCAGCCCCTATTATATGAGCCCTGAGCAATGTGTTGGCGCTCTGGTTGATGTGCGTTCTGATATCTATTCTATTGGCTGCTCTTTGTTCGAAGTCTTGACCGGGTTTGTGCCCTTTGAAGGTCGCAGCTCTATTGAAACAGTTACCATGCATCAAGATAGAGAGGCGCCGCGCCTTTCTGAAGTCTTGGCCCAGAGCGATTTTCCCTCTTCTATTGAGCTTGTTCTGGCTAAGTGTTTGGCTAAGTTGCCGCAAGATCGCTATCAGTCGGCTAAAGAGTTATCTTTAGATCTTGAGCGTATTCTTGAAGGCAAAGATGTTCTAATTTACACTCGCATTGCTCCTGTGGCCGAAGAGATTGAAGTCACTGAAACTAGTGCCTCGCCCCTTCGCCTATTGAGTGTCGTTTTTGTGCTCTTCATTTGTGGTGCGCTTGCGGCCTATTTCTTGCTCGGGAAATCCAGCCAACCAACAGCTACCGAGCCTGTCATTGGCTCTGTTAACTCTAAGGTACGACCTTCTGCTAAATCATCGCTGTCAGATCAATGGTCAGATGTGCCGTCTGAGTCACAGTCTCTTGTCTCTCCCGCGACTCACTCTTCTCTAATTGCGGCGGCACAGAAGAAGGAGGTCGTTGCCGAAAAGAGCGCTGCAGCAGACAGCGGCTATGATTCTTTTGTCAATATTGTCGGGGACGCTGATCGCAGTATGGGGGCCTATTCTGGTGAGCAAGGTGCGCCAAAGGGGTCGCAATTTGAAACTGCTAAGTTTTCGACTATTAAGGTCGCAAACGGTCAGCGTAGAATTTCATTCAATTTTCCCACTGATGTGGTGATTGGAAAAATCTACACTATTGCCGATGACCCGGGCGTCGATGCCAAAGGAACGGTAGATTGCCGCTTGGGTATTCCTTTGACCTTTATGCCGTCGCGACTAGTTGGAGATTATCCACAGTACATGAAGCGCTTCCGGCCCGATGATTTGTATGGAGTAGTACTCTACAACAGCGGTGGTGACGATAGTGTTTTGAGGGCTGTTACTGGCCTTCCCAGTATTGAGTTTTTGTCGATTGTTGCTAATGCTGAACTTACTTCAGCGTCTGTTGCTTCCTTCAATAAATTCAAGAATCTCAGAGGCTTCGACGCATCTAGTAGTAGTTTGAGCGGTAGTTTCTTTGCCAGTGCCGATTGTTGGTCAAAGTTGGAGCGCTTGTATTGGAATTGCGCTTTAGCTCCGGCACCCTTTCTAAAGAAGTTGCAGTCGTCGCCTGAGTTGAAGTTTTTGAAGCTTTCTGCTTCTAAATTAAGTCGCGATGATTATTTGTTGATTGCAAAGTTAGCTAACCTACAGCGCCTTGATCTTTCAGATAATAGAATTAGCAAAGACGACCTCATGGCCTTGAGTGCCCTCGACAAGTTGACAGTGCTTAAGGTCAAAGGTTGCCAGATTGGCTTAGATGCCATTCCAGTACTCAAGCAATTCAAGTCACTTACTGAATTGCAGATTTTGTCTGGTGGCACATCTGATTCTAGTTATCTGGCCTTTCGCAGAGCCCTGCCGAAGGTCAGAATTCACTAGCAATAGTTACTGGTCGATGCTATTGCTATTACTGTTCTAGCTCTCTCCAGTCCATTTTTTTTGGAGCACTTTTGCCACTGAGGTTGTCTAGTACCTTTTGCTTCATATATTGGGCGTATTCGTTGGTTGGCTGTAGCTGTAGGGCTGTTTGAAAATCAACAAGAGCCAAATCATATTTGTGCAGATAGCGGTAGCATGAACCCCTAAAGAGATAGTAGTCGATGTAACCTGTATTGAGACTAATCGCTTGGCTTAGCTTCTCTACTGCTTGCTCGTATCGGCCCATGCCGTGCAGGCCAAGACCGTCATAAAACAGATTCATGGCTGGTTGTATGGCGCTATCTGCCTTTGTTGCTGCGATCGCCCTTTCTAGGGCGGCGCGGTGCATCATGATGGGAAATAGCGATAGGTTAGCGCCCTCTTTGTGCTCGTAATATTGCATGGGCTTCGTGCTTCTAGTTAGAGCTTCTTGTGGCTGATGAGCCAATTCATAGGCTATTATCTGGTCGGTGGTTTGGCAACCGTAGCCATAGTATCCATAGGTCTTGAGACTGTCGTAGAATTTAATTGCATCTTGATAGTGCATTTGAAAGAGCTGCGCTTTGGCAAGTTCATACTTGCGACTATTCTGATACATCTTTCGTGATTCGAATAAATACTCAACTACGTCTGGTACTGCTGCAGAGTGCTCTAGAATCAGAGATTTTTTCAGAGCTGATTCGGCTTCTGCATAGTGCTCAGTGTGAGATAAGGCCGCACCGTAAGCCGCTTGAGCTATATAGTCGGAAGGTGCAAGTTCAACTGCCTTTTTTAAGTCTGGTAGTGCTTTTTCAGAGGTCTCTTTAGTGAAGGTATAGCCATTTTCTTTGTGCAGAGAGTAACTAATGCCTCGGCCCAGGTAGGCTAGGGCGCAGTTGGGATCAATTGCAATGCACTTGCTGCATTCTGCGAAGGCCTTGTCTCCCTGGCGTTTAAATACGGCAACAGCAGCTGCATGGCCATGGGTGTGCAGGGCCGCTTGGCTATCGAACCATGCTGGTGAACCGGGGATGAGAGCCCAGGCTACAGCAATGGTGATTATCAGCCAGGAGGTAAAGGCACCGATGAGGGCCAGTATGCCAGCTATCGTGCTAGTCATTGGACCAGTCTTTGAGCTTGGCTTGAGATTGGTTGAAAGTTGATTGGAGTTGGCTTGTTCACTCTGAGATTTAGAATGGTTGTCTGATTCGGCGCCTGTGTGGGCCAATGAATATTGTTCAGTAGAGAGGTTCTCAGCGTTTGATTGATCGTCTTCAGGAAGAGCTAACTGACCTTTGCTGACTAGATTGGCACTGTCCACAACTTTGAGAGTGATATTGTCGGCTCCAGTTTCCTTTTGTTTGAATGGCGCAGCAGTGGAGAATGTGGCTTGAATCGATTCTTTCAGAAGTTCTCTCAGAAGCTCTTCAGGAGCATCTTTGCCTTCATCGGCAGCAGCCGGTGCCGGGTTTGGAATTGCTGCTGAATGACCATTTGATTTATTGTTGTGGGCGCCATTGCCATTATTCTTATTATTAGTAGTGCCATTGTTATCGTCGCCGTGATCATCATTTTTATCATTGTAATTGGCGCCAACTGGTGCATTTAAGTCGTCCATGATTTGGTCGCAGTTAGCGTAGCGATCTTTTAAGTTGATGGCCGTGGCTTTGGCGACAATTTTATCCATAGAGGAAGAGACCTTGGCATTGTTTTCTCTTGGGTGAGAAACACTTATTGGCTCAGGCTCTTTACCTGTCAGTAGAAATGAAAGAGTAGCGCCCAAGCCGTAAATGTCGCTTTGACTAACGGGCTGGCCGCGAAACTGTTCAGGTGGAAGGTAAGCTGGTTTACCGACTACAGACCCTGTGGCATTTGACTCAACTTGTCTAGCTACGTTGAAGTCAATTAGTTTAAGTATGCCGTCATGGCGTAATATCAAGTTTTCTGGTGTGAAGTCGCGGTGCACTACTTGTGGTTCTTGGCTATGCAGATAGTTCAAAATTGTGCACATCTGCTTAGTTAGTTCACGCACTCGTTCTTCTGATAGTGGCCCTTCTTGGGCTACGACTTCACGCAAAGACTTGCCGTCAATATGTTCTAAGACTAGGTAGGCTCTATGGTCTTCGACGAAAAAGTCGTTCAACTTAACGACTTGGTCGTGATTGAGGTGTTTTAATATGCGTGCTTCGCTTTCAAAACTCTCTAAGACATCTTTGCGAATACTGATATCGACATATATCGGCAAGAGAAATTCTTTTAGTACTACAGTGTCGCCACTGGCATGATCGTAGGCCGAGTAAGCCGCACCCTGACCGCCGACACCAAGTGATCTCTTTACTCGGTAGCGACCATCATTGAGAACAATGTCTTCAGTGAGCGGCTTCAGTCGATCTCTTTGTGGTGGCGCTGATAGTGCTTGCAGCCACATCTCTGTGTAACTGTGATCAACTGGCGGCTGTAGGGCTTGCACTAAGGCTGCTGAACGGCTTACCCCAGGCGCCCAGCGTTCAATGGCATCGAGAATTATTTCGCGATCTTCGACTGATTCTACCGCGCCCATGCTCAGCTTTACGGGGTCGCCGTTGTCGCGGTTAAATTGCAGTTCTGATGCGGTTGTTTGACCTTTCCTGTTTCTTGTATTGAGTTCAATAGAGGTGAGCGAATTCCATGGTACTAGCTCACTTTCTACTTTCTTTTCACCGAGCCAGCGAAAGGACTTAAAGCCGAGAGGAGTAAATTCATAATTAGTTGGTTGTTTGACTACAAAATACGATGCTGCTACTGCGAAAGCGGCTGAGAGAGTTGCAATCAAAGCCAAGAAAGTCTGGTTGGAGATCATGAAGATGTTTCCAGCCACTTGTGACCCATCGCGGATAGCTGGGTTGCGTGGGTCGAGCAGCTTGCCCAATGCCGCAGCTATATCTGGAAAGTAGGTGCAAAATAATGCCAGTAAGGCCAGGTTTATTGTAAGTGCGATAGCCGCATTGATATAGCGTTCTTTCTTTGTAGTGGTTTTGTGCCGGTGTTTAAACCAGCGCTCAATGGCGATGAAGGGCCGGTAGCGAATGACCATCTTATTGCGGTCAATCACTTTGCTTTGTAGTTTGAATTTACTTGCTGTATCAGCTTTGTTGACTGTTGTTATGGCTTTTTTCCAGTACCAAATAAATGGCACTGTCATGAAGCCGCTAAGAAAGATTCCGAAGAGTTGCTTTGGAAAGACTTTTTTTTGCTCTTCTGAACAGATTGCTTTCAGCTTGGAAGGCCAGCAGGTAAGTGCGGCAATGAAGTAAATAAGCGAAATTAGCAGTAGCCATGGCAGTGGTTGTAACACTGGATAGGCGCTGAAGAACAACAATTGACTGAAGTAGTACCCTGCTAGGGTGAGCCAGGCTATCGGTAAAAGGGTGAGTAATGCTGTTCGGCTATTGGCTCCATTTGCGCATTGGGGAAGGAGCGGCACTGTATGTTTAATTAGTTGTTTTTGGCTGGTGAAAAACCAAACTAAGTGCAGTACATAGAAAACTATGCCAGTCATCAAACTAGCTAGTGTAGATGGGTGGCCGGGGGCGAGCCTGTTATTGAGTTCAGATGGAATGAGAAGAAAGGCAAGAATTGATATCGTTGCAGTGAGAATGCCAATACCTAGTTTAGGTAGAGGTGGGAGCTGCTCTGCTTCAGCTGTGAGTGCGGGCGGCTGTGCTGTAAGCTCTGGCGCGGTTAGCTCGTCTGTAGCTATTGCCTCTGAAGCGGCCGCTGAAACTACCTCTTTTGAGGCTGCTGCTGGCACTGCCTTTGTTTCTGCTACTGCAGTCTCTGATGGCTCTGTAATTTCGGCTGCTATCGCAATCTCTGTTGCTATCGCGTCTGTTTCTGAAAAGTCTGCTCCAACTCCTTCTAGCTGCTCTTCTTGCGGGGCGTCAACAGTTAGTTCAATTTTTTTTCGCTCTGGCGCATCGGCTAGTTTCACCTTTGGCGCTTTTCTATTTTTTTTGCTCAGTTCATGGCTGTTTTCGTTGCCTGATTTGCGGCTCATGTGCCTGCCTCGTCACTAGCTGATGTAGAGGTTGCCATAGCTTCACTAGAGGAGGCCGAACTAGCTGCTGCCACAGCTAGTGCCGGGACATTGTGCTTTGCTTCTAGTGCGCGCAAATGTTCCAGCAGATGCTCAGCACTGGCCAATCGATCTTCCTTCTCAAATGCTGTCAAAAGCATTACTAGATTTTCCATCTCTTCTGAAATATCAGGCAGGATTGCTCGAATGTCCGCCTGAGACAGAGGCACAGGGTCTCTGCCGGTTAACAGATAATGCAAAGTGCCACCAAGAGCGTAAAGATCGCTTTGTGGTACTGTTTTGCCGCGCAGCTGTTCTGGGGCAATATAGGCCTGCTTGCCCACTAATGTGCCTGTGGCCGTACCAACAAATTCGTTCGAGGCACCAAAATCGATCAGTACCACAGTGCCGTCGTTCTTCAAGACTAAATTGTCAGGGGTGAGGTCACGGTGTACGACTGGCGGGTTTTGACTATGGAGAAAATGAAGTATTTCCGCTATTCGTATGGCCCAATTTAAGACTGGCTTTTCGGCGCAGGCACCATTTTGTTTGACAAATTGACGCAGGTCTTGGCCGTGAATATATTCCATCAATAGGTAGTGTCTGTCTTCTTCGACAAAGTGATCAAGCACCCTGGCAATGTTTGGGTGGCGCAAACCAAACAACATTTTTGCTTCTCTCACTAAGTGTTGCTCGGCCATTTGTCTTACTTCTGGCTCGGCGCTTGGTGGTACCACTGCTTCTTTGAGAACAAACATTTCGGTTTCGTTCTTCTGCACCAGGTAAATCGCCGAGAGCCCGCCAAAAGCTAGTTGCCGTACTACTTTGAGTTTGCCGTTTTGCAGAGTTTTGCCTGGTTCAAGTGGCACAAAAGTGGTGACAGTAAAGCGCCTTCCTAGCTCGTCTTGCCACATCTTTGTGTGGCCTAAGCTGAGTTGCTCGTTGCCACTCTGAATAGTGCGTTGAAATTCGATCAGCTCGTCTGATCTTTGGCAGTTTGTGCCCCATAGTTCTACTGCTAATAGAAATTCTTCAAGATGGCCTTTAGGCAGGTCGGCAATGTTGAGGGGCAGCAGTATGTTGGGCTGAAAACCTAGTACCAGCTGTTGGCCGTTGGCACCGTCGATTATTGATGCAGTTCTCAGTTCACTCCATTGCCAATTGCGCTTTAGTCCAAGCTTGGGTAAAAGAAATGGCGGGAAACTTATGCCGTTTTTGGAAATGTGTATTTTGTTGTCTTCACTTAGGGCCGAAGTCAAAAGGCCGACAATCATTATGCTCGCCAGGGTGAGAGATATAAGAATGTTGTAGAACAGATTAGAGTTATCTGGATATTTGACGAGAAAGACAATGAAGGCTGTCAGAGCCATCGGCGCAAACAGCGACCAGATCGGTAGAATGGCGCAAACCCCAACCAGTTGCACCTTGGTTTGCATAGGTTTATAGGGAACAACAAGCTGAAACTCTGCCATGGATTGCCCCGTTTTGAAAATAGCTCGAACGAGACGATATACCCGTGGCCGCAGAGGTCTTAACTAATTGCTCGTTTACTGCTTAACATTTGGCTAGTCTAAGGGCCATAGGGCAAGGTCTAGAGTGCAAGGTCTGGGGTCTATGGCTTAAGCTGCAAGCGCATGAAAGTTCTCTGCTCCACCGGTAGGCCGAGTTTTTGCTCCAGAATGTGGATTTCTTCCAGCTCTCTCTGCCATTGATTTTTGGGTAGCTTTGCAAACCCAAGGGTGGTGTAGAACGGGGCATTCCAGGCGATGTCGACAAAGGTTGAAAGGGTTAGGTGACGGAACCCATTAGCTCGGGCCCATTCGGCCACCGTTTCTACTAGTCTTCGGCCTAGCCCTTGGCGACCGTGGTCGGGTAGAACGTCCAATTCTTCTAGGTAGGCCAGTGGCCCTAATACAGTGGCGATAGCGAAGCCCACGGGCCCCTTATGCTCGGATTTGTCTGGAGCTTGCAAGAGGTCGTCATTTAGATTTGGTTCAGCCACCCAGACTTGTCCATCGGCGATTAATTCTTTGAGCAATTCTTGTTCAAAGTGATGATCGAGCAGCTCATCAATCAGGCCAGTTCCCTTGAAGCGGGTAGCTGCCTTGAGCTCAATCTCTTTAATGGCTTTCATGTCGCCCTTGCGGGCCAGTCTTATGCAATATTTGTCAGTCATGATTGTGGCGAATTCTTTGGTCTGGCGGTAACTGTTTGTCACAGCTTATAGATTAACTGACTGAGGTTAGTTGCCAAAGGCATTAAATGGTGATCCATTTTTAAGGAGTTTTTATGCCAGGCGTTTATAAGATGACCGAGATTGTTGGAACCTCGACTGAGAGTTTCGCGGATGCTGTCAAAGAAGGCGTTAAGCGTGCTTCTAAGAGCCTTCGTCACTTGAGCTGGTTCGAAGTTGTTGATCAGCGTGGTTCTATCAAAGATGGTCTAGTTGAAGAGTTTCAGGTCACAATCAAAGTCGGCTTCAAGCTCGAAGACTAGAATTTGTTACTTTGACAAGAAACACTCGGGCAAAGACTAGTTGTTTTGCACTACACTTTTGCCATGTTGGCAAACCCTAGTAAGGTAAGAATCATGGCAAAAGTTGTGGCCGAGGTCTTGGCAAAGAAATCTCAATTGGCTATTGGGCTGGTTCTAGTAGGTATCGTTGTTGCTGTATTTGGCACTACTCGTGGTGCTACGGGTGAATCTGCTGGCTCCAGCCGTGAGAGCGAAGCTGTGGTTTCAGAAGCTGATGACGTCAAGGCTGACCCTTCTGCTGACGTTCCCATCTATAAGTTTAAGGCCAATGCTTTAGATGGTCACGAAATTAGCTTTGGTGATTACAAAGGTAAGGTTTTGCTGATCGTTAATACCGCTAGTCATTGTGGCTACACGCCTCAGTATGCTGGTTTGGAAGCTTTGAGCAAGAAGTACCAAGCACAAGGGCTAGCGGTTCTAGGTTTTCCTTGTGACCAGTTTGGCCACCAAGAGCCCGGTGATGCCGCTGCCATTTCTTCTTTCTGTACAAAGAACTATGGCGTTGATTTTCAGATGTTCGACAAAATTGAAGTTAACGGCAAAGAGGCTAATCCACTCTATGTCTATCTAAAAAAGAGCACTAAAGACCATGGCGATATTCGCTGGAATTTCACTAAGTTTTTGGTGGATAAGCAAGGCAAGGTGCTTAAGCGCTATGGCTCAATGGCAAGTCCTGAGAGCATAGCGGCTGACATTGAAGCAGCTCTAAAATAGTTCTGATGTTAGTCGTCCGACGAAGGCCGCCGGCGTTGCTGCTTTTTGATTGAATTTTGCGACTTAGTTTCAACTCGTCTAATTTTTGAGCCTAAAGTTGGTTTCGTTGCCTTTCTCACCACGGGTCTAGTGGCAACAGAGACTAGCATTTCAGTGACTTTGGCGAGACAATCATCGATATTGCCAATCTGGTCGCGATATCGTTGTGAGGTTAAGACCAAGTCGCCTTCAAGGGTTAAGCGACTGGCATATTTGCTCATGAAGCGAGCTCTTACTTCCTCGCTGATGCTGGGGCTGGTACTAATAGCCCAGCGCATAACGGCCTTGCTATTCACTTTGTTGACGTTCTGCCCGCCTGGCCCACCACTGCGCGCAAAGGTAAACGAAAATTCGCTCAGAGGAATTTGAATTTTATCTGTGATAGAAAGCATAGTTAGTCTGGTATACCACAGCTCACTGTTCTCATGCAAAAAGCGCAAAGAATTTTGAGGGCTTCTTTGCGCTTTTAAGAGTTGCTTGTATCCTGCGTAATTTAAGCGGCAGCTAAGGCGCCATGGTTATCGCAGTGAGTTCCACAAGGGCTGTGCAGATGGCCATTGACGAGATAATCCACGTGATCGCCATGAGGAACAGCTGCGTGTCCGCAGTCGGCGCCGTGTTTGTGAGCGCTGTCATGACCTTCGCACTTGTGCTCTGGTGTGCAGGCAGCAGGGTTGGCTGCTGACTCAGACAATTTGCACTCGTCTACGTGGTCGCTGTGCACATGATGAAGGTGGCCATCGTGAACATAGTCAACGTGATCTTCGTGTTTAACGGCAACGTGGCCACAGTTACTACCGTGCTTGTGGTCGTGGCTATTGTGTGTTTCGCAAGACATATCTCAGCTCCAAATGTGAGCTACTAAAAGCTCATATGGGTAACGTTTATCGTTTTAGCGTCTTGCTACTGCTCTGTCAACTGTATTTGTACAAAAGAATAGGTGGTGGCATTGCTGGTGCGCTCCTCGTCTGTGCAATAGCCGGGGTTTCGAGTGCCATGGGGCTTTTCGAAGAATTTTGAAGGGTATGAAAATCGTTTCCATTACCGCAGCTTTTCTGGCAAATACGGGAATGAAAATGGTTTCAATTCTCGCTGGGCAGTCTTAGTGGTGGTGACCCCGTCTGTGGTGCCATCTTTTGTTCCAGCCATTGTGACGGCCATTGTTCCAGTTTCTGCCATTGTTGTTCCAGCCATTGTTCCAGCTGTTGTTGCAACGATTATTGCGCCAGGCATTGTTGACGTTGCCATAGTATTGATTAGCGTATGCATAGTTTTGATTGGCGTATCCGCCTCTCTGATTCAGATAGTTTTGCATCGCTTGCAAATTTAGACGTCGTTGAAAGTCATTGGCGTTTGCCGGTGCAGCGGCAAAGGAACAGCTAATTACAGCTACCACAGCTGCTGCCGTTGTTATTAGTTTTCGTGCATTCATTTCAATTTCCTCCCGCAGTGACACTTTAAAGTTGACGCTGGGATAGACTTCATGTTCCGAGCCTGGCTTTCACCAAGCTTTCGCAGGCTTTTGAGAAGCTTGTATTGAAGTGAGGGCTATCGTTGTCGCTTTTGTTAAAATTCTCAAATGATGCCTACTTGCAACCCGGGCCCTCTCTTGTTTGTTCTTTCTATTGTTTGTTCTTTCTTTTGTTGGTTTTATCTGGGCGCTTTTTGTCGTTATGTGGTTGAAACGAAAATGGTGTCACATGCAGTGACACCATTTTTGCTTCATCGAGGAATATATCTAGGGGATCTGGCTTCATGCCAAGCGAAGAGAGGCATGTGAATCTATGTACTTACTTAGTGATGGTTGTAGTTGTTGTTGCCATTGTGGTGATTCCTTACTTGGTTATGTCTACGTCTGTTCCAGCCACTGTTGTTACGGTGGTGGTTGTTGTTCCAGTTGCGGCTTTGTGAGCGATTGTTGTTCCAGCCGTTATGCCTACCGTTGTTCCAATTCCTATTGTTGTTGTCGTTGTGGCCGTGGTTCCAATTATTATCGTGCCGTCCACGATTATTGTCTGGCACTCGCACATTGACTTGGCTTCCGTTCCGATTGGTGTAGTTGGATGTTCGATAATGCTTACTGTCATAATCCCTGGCTTGAGCCGGATTGATGCTGGTGGCAAAACCGACAAGGGCCATAGCGGTGGCCAGAGCAGCAATAAGTTTGCGGGCTTTCATTAGTTCTCTCCTTGGTTTACGGAGCGTCCGACGGGGTGGCTGACCCCTAGTTCCCGCAAGTTTCGGCTAGCGTCCTAATTTCTCACCTATACCAAGTTCCATCATTGCTGAGTCTCCGTTCGCTTTTTGTGCTTTGGAAGTACTGATGGTGTAAGGGTCTTTTGCTGTTTTGTAGCCCACCGGTGCAGCAAAATCTTTAGGGTTGTAGGGCAGCTCTTTGAACGATTGAGTGGTCAGATATTCTACGTAGCCGCTGCTCTGAAAACCACCAAACCAGCTGGAATCTGGCGTTTTTGGCTGATCGAAAACAAGTGCATACTTAGTAAGAATGCCCTTTTGCGCCCGGATTCCGTAGTAGCCAGATATGGTCGCGTCGACTTCTGGAGCTGTGTTGAGGTGCTCAATAAACCAAAAGGTTTGAGTACCCATCTGGTAGGCACTGCTCTTGGCTCCAGTAGCATCTGCGGCCCGCGATTTCTTGAGACCAATATGGTTAGTTGGCATGCCTTTCAGGTCAACGGGATAAGTTCTGTAGAATTGCTTGCGAGTGGTCTTCCATTCTATCTTGTCGTCATCTCGATAGGTGACAACAGACCAATCGGGCGCTTTTGAGAGAATGGAATAGCCCCAAGATTCGCTGAAAATTTTGATGGCGTTTTTAGAGAAATAGATTTTTGTTCTGCCAAGATCTTTATGGTTTTGGCAAATTATCCATTCATGCTCAACGTGCTCTGAATTGTTTTTCTTTGCCGGTTCGACAGCTCTTGCATTTGGCTGGTAAAAAAGGTTGCCGAGAAAGAATGTGCTCAGTGCTATGGCAACTTGCTTGGCAATTCGGTGTTTCATTTACTTTCCAGTCTGCGGCTAAAATTTTAGATTCCCGCTGGCGCGGCAAAAGCATTTTATAAAATAGAGTAAGTCATAATAACCTAAACTATATATAGGTGAGGCAGTTGCAAGAGAAGAAGATATGGTCAGTTTTAGCTCTTAGTGTGGTCTCTAGTTTATTAATTATGCAATCGGCCCACGCGGAGCGCTACAAGGTGCGAGTGCTGGCTGTTTTTGATGGCGACACCTTGTTGGTAGACCATGGTGGCAAGCACGAAAAAATTATTCTGTATGGTATCGACTGCCCTGAAAGTGCTCAAGAATTTGGCGCTCAGGCCAAACAGTTCACTGAGGCCTGTTGCTCTCGTAAAGATGTAACCGTTGACCTCAAGGGTCGTGACAAGTTTAATCGACTAGTTGCCGAAATATACTTAAGCGATGGTGCTGACCTTAATCATGAGCTGGTGAAACGTGGGCTGGCCTGGTGGAGTGATAAATTTGCCCCTAGTGATATGGCCTTGCAAGCTCTGCAAACAGAGGCGAAAGCTGGTAGCACAGGGCTTTGGGCTGCACCGCATCCGATACCGCCTTGGCTCTTTCGCAATGGTGATAAAGCCGTCCAGGCTACGATTGTGCCTTCTCGCTAAAGATGGCTAGAATTATTGATGCCCTGCTGTCAGAATGGTGGCGGTATCCCTTATCAAGTCAAGATATTGATTTAATGTTCAGCGTAGTTAGTTGTTAGGAGGTACGGAATGCAGTCCAAATCTAGCGCCATTAGTGCATTCAGCGCGAACAAAGATGTAACCATGAAAGGCAGACCGCTTGTCAGCCTCGCTTCTTTCCTCATGGCAATCTCGATAGGATTTTGCTCCTTGCCAGTTCAGGCTGTTAGCTTCGGTGTCACACCTTTTCCTAAAGGTGGAGAGAACGCTACTCCTCGCGACCAGACTAATGCCATGAAGATGTGCGTTGACGCTGGGGTTACTGGTATTTTCTACGGTGGAACATGGGCCGACTTGGAGCCTTCCAAGGGAAGCTATTCGCTCACCCAGCTTGGTAAAACCCTTAAATACGCTCCTAAGTTGAAGCGTTTCTTGGGTGTGCAGGTTTTCGATATTACCACCAAGAATATGCCAAGCGACTTGACCAAGGCGAAGCTCGATAGCCCTAAGGTTGTGAGCCGCTTTGCTCAGTTAATGGTGCGATTAAAGAAAGCGACCGGTGGCAATATTGCTTACTTCTCTATTGGCAACGAGGCTGATGTTTATTTAGCCAAGCATCCTAAAGAAGTTGATAGCTTCATGAAGTTCTTTGCTTTGGCAAAGAAAGAAGTTGTGAAGACATTCCCTGGTTGTAAGGTCGGTATTACCCTTCGCGCCGAAAATCTGCTCACTGGCAAAGAGCCTTCAGCGCTTGCTCAGAAGCTTTTGGCTGAGAGCGATGTGCTGATGTTCAACTACTATCCGATGGAAAACTATAAGCCGAAGAAACCTCAGCAAATAGAACAAGACATGGAAACTTTGACTAAAGTTGCTAACGGCAAGTCGATTGTTTTTCAAGAAATTGGCTACCCAAGCTCACCAAAGCTTGGTTCATCTGATAAAAATCAGGCTGAATTCATGGAGCTAGCATTCAAAGAGATACGCAAAAATCCACAAGTTGAGTTTGCTAATTTCTTTGCCTTGCATGATTTGACTCCCGCCATTTGTGATTACTTGGCTGAGCACTACACCATTAACAGCAAGAACTATCGCCAAGTGATGCAGTCTTTGGGTTTGCGTCGCAGCTCAGGAAAGGCCAGAAGCTCGTGGGATGTCGTGAAGAAAGCTCTGGCTGAAAAGCCAGTTGTTACACCAGTCGAAACCAAGCCTGACGCGACGAAACCAGAAGACATGCCTACTGATGTGGCACCTGGTGAAAAGTTGCCGTCTACAACACCTACTGAGACACCAGCTACGACTGCTCCTGTGACACCGGCTGAAACTCCAGCTACGACTGCTCCTGTGACACCGGCTGAAACTCCAGCTACAACACCTGCTGAAACTCCAAATGCAACTCCAACTACCCCTCCGGCTGAAACTCCGGGTGCAGCTCCGACCAAATCTCAGACAAAAGGCGATCCAGAATTTACTCTTGATTGGGGCAACGTAAAGTCAAAATCAAAGACAGACGGTAATACAGAGGCCGACACTAAGACTGAGACCAAGGCAGAGACCAAGAGCGATTCGGCTTCTGAGTCTAAATCTGAAGCTAAGCCGAAGTCTAAGGGTTGGTTTAAGTTCAAGTCTAAGTCTAAGTCTGACTCTGAAACAAAGACTGAAAAATAGAGAGCTAACAAGCACTCGTCGTTTAATTCAAGGGGAATTCGCTGCTATCAGCGAATTCCCCTTGGAACTAATTGGGTCACTGTCCGTCGCCACCCTCAGAAAAACAAAAGCTTGAGTAATGAGGGACGCGCTATGACCGACAAGACTATTACAAAGATTGACTCTGCCTTTTCGCCACGGGGCGAGGCCGGTCAAAAATATCTTGCTTCCGGTAAGGCTATGTCTATGCGCCTGTGGGAATGTGAGCCCGAAAGCTCTGATAAGGCCGAATCACAACGAGATTATGAGACCGTCGGTTTCGTATTGAAAGGAAAAGCAGAACTTCATATTGAAGGCCAGATGGTATTGCTCAATGCTGGTGATTCGTGGAGCGTGCCCAAGGGCTCCAGTCACCGCTACAAGATATTAGAAACATTCTCGGCGGTAGAGTCGACATCGCCACCAGCCGAGGTACACGGGAGAGACGCGAATATGGATAAAGGCGAAGACAAAGATAATAAGAACGGGGAGAAAGCCAAAAGCTCTGCAAATAATTCAGTTGCAGAATTTGCTAAGGCTACATCGGTACAAGAGTCGGCGCCTAAGGCTGCCGTTGAACCAGCAGCTCAGGGAGCTTTTGATAAAACCACTGAAGTTTCACCGATGGACAAGGGTGCTGAAGATGAGCTTGATGGCACTGCTCCACCTAAAGAAGGTGAGACCGCTGAATCTAAGAAGGCGAAAGCCCCTGCGGAAGCTGATGGTGACGAAGAAGAAGCTAAAGATGTGCAAGAAATCGGTGCACAGATTGGTCGCCCTGATAGCAAAGTGACTTCGAATTCGCCGGAGAAAGAAGCTGAGCCAGCTGAACATGTAGATTTGGAAAAAACAGCTTAGGCTGCCGACTACCTTCTATTGCTGCATTCTAGTGCTGCATTCTAGCTCTGCATTCTGGCGACCAAATCAACCATCTGCTGATGCATTTCTTCTTCGTGTAGGTGAATGCGTTGGCCGTGGCCAGGAAAGATCCAGCTGAAAGAAAAGTTGCTCAGCTTGACCATCGATTCGATCTGTTCTTTCCATGAATACCAGCAGAAATCGCGAAAGGCTTCTAATTGCTGGGTGTTGCGGTCAAAGGCTAAATGATCACCTGTGAATAGAAACTGGTTTCTGTAGAGTAAGACCATGTGGCCTTTTGTATGACCGGGGGTGGGAATTATTGTAATTTCCTCGGTCAGATCGCTCTGGAAACCACTATTTAGGCCGCAATTAACTGGCTGTGCTGACTGGGTATCGAGGACTATTTCAGAGCCGGGGGCGCTATCGGCGTCGTCTGTGTGAACTATCCGCTTAGCACCAAATGCAGTGGCATACTTTGCCGCGTCGGCAATATCGTCCCGGTGAGTGAGGAAAATGTATTTTATTCCACCCATTTGCTCAAAGCGCTTGACCAGATGCGGTAAAAACTTTGGTGAATCAATCAGCCAGTTGCCGTCTTTGTGCTCAATGAAATAACTATTGCCACCATACGATTTGGGTGAATTAAATCCGCAGTAATAGACGCCGTCAATTAATTCGAGCGGTAACTCGTTCATGGTTTCTTTGGCTTGGTTCGGACCAATCGTGCCAATTGAACCAGTGGGACAGCAAAGCAGCGCGCGAGTTGCGGCTCCTTCTTCTTCGGCTGATTGCGGTTGCTGGCACACAAACGAATGATCGGCTTTTTCGCTGAATATTTGCGGCGCCAGTTGCCTGCACGTATCGCAGTTGATGCAAGTGCGGTCGACGAAGAATCGACCTTCTACGTTTTCGTCGTATCGCTCTTTCGGATTGGCCATATAGCTATGATACTTTGGATTTGAGTGGGCGTTTCTACTTGCGTGGCCAGATAGATTTTATGTCTATTACTTCCTTCCTGTACACCAGGCAGTAAGCTGGACCGAGAAGAGCAATCAATAGACAAAGATACAGTCTAATGTCGTGTCCGCCAACTGGGATTGGAGCCATCCACGAATACAGCTGTGTGGCGGCAATAAAGCCCACCAGCACAGCAATTAACTGGTGATAGCGCAAACCAAATAGTTTTGGTACCATTTTCTCTGGCTCGACGGATTCTGTTTGCATACTGCCATTCTATCCTCTCCGCTATGAGACAATCAATATCATGGCTGCAAGAAAAATGGATGGCATCACATGCGCCGGTTCGAAAATCACATTCCGAACAAATTAATGCTGCTTGCTACAGTCGTAGTTCTTGCGCTGTCGCAGCCGAACAGTGCAACAGCTGACCCGTCGACCGATCTATTGAAGAAAGCCCAAGCTTTGCTTGAGCAACGCAAGACCGATGCTGCCCTAGCTTGCTTGAATACGTTGATAAAGCAACAGCCGAAGAATGCGCTGGCATACATTGAACGCTCACGTGCGCACGTTTGGGTTGGAAAACATGACAAGGCACTTGCGGACAGCAACAAGGCAATTGCACTGAAACCAAGGCTGGCTAGTGCTTATACCAACAGGGCTGCGATTTATACACTAACGGCTCGTTATCAAAAGGCGCTTGCTGACAGTAGTAAGGCTCTTGAGTTACAACCGAGGCTGGCGATGGCGTATTTAGTGCGAGCGTTGGTTTATGAGCGGTTAAAGTTATATCAAAAGGAAATTGAGGAATGCAATAAGGCTATTGCTATAGCTCCAAAGACCGCTAGATACTATATCATTCGAGCGTTCGCTTATAGAGGTCTAGGTCAGTATCAGTCAGCACTTCAAGACTGCAACAAAGCTCTTAGTTTGGCCTCCAAGGATGAAATTTTCTACAGAGAACGCGGCTCTGTATACTCGCGTCTTGGTAAATTTCAAAAGGCTGTTGACGACTATTCTGCTGCCATCAAAATCGTTCCTCAGTCCGCTGAAACGTATTTGTTGCGCGCCGATGCCTTCAGTAAGCTTGGTCAATTTCACAAGCAGATCGATGATCTCACTTTAGCAATTAAATTTAGTCCGAAAGATGCAGATCTGTATGAAAGACGTGGTGGCGCTCACTATCAACTAGGGCAGTTGAAAAATGCAGTTGCCGATTGCAGTATGGCAATGAACCTTAATCCAATTTCGTCGGCTGCTTATGACACTGCTGCTGACGCATACGAGGAACTCGGTTTGTATGACAAAGCGCTTGAGTTTCGAACAAAGTTTTTAGAGTTTGATATCAAAGATGCGTACCGGTGGAATGCACGAGCGAAAGTCTATGAACGCCTTGGGAAGCATGATCTGGATCTTGCGGATAGGCAGAAGGTAAACGAGCTCGCTAGCCCCAGTGACCGGCTCTACATGCAAGGTTGCAGTCCATTGATTGACTTCAACAAGCTTTCTGATGCTAATGAGAGACTCAAAGACAGCATCGAGATGCAGCTCAAAAATAAGTCAGTTGTTTTGCCATTCGATTATGATGGCGAGGGGCACTTCAGCGTTCCAGCGCGAGTAAATGGTCAGCCCTTGAGGTTAATGTTGGATACAGGTTGTGGTCACTCAGATCTTTGGAAGCAGGCAATGCCTGGTGTCGCCGAAGTGGATAAGACTCTGTTGCGTGGCACTAATGCTAGTGGAAAGGAGTATAACTTCGGTTCTTTCAGGGCGCGAGATTTAAGGCTGGGTGATCTGAACCTGTCGAATGTGGCCATGGCTGCCAATGATGGACTGGTTGGCCATAAGACTATTGGTGGGTTTCTGGGCGGCAATATCTTGGAGAATTTTGTGGTTTCGATCGACTACGAAAAGAAGCAGGTTACCTTGGCTAACTCAATTGACCTCGAAAAATCAAAGAATGCAGTTATCGTGCCGATGGGGATACGCAAACATCAACCTCACTGTCTTGTCACTCTGGATGAGAAGTTAGAGGTTTCGGCACTGCTGGATACAGGCTGTCCATTTAGTATGTCGGCAGACTCACTATTGAAACCTATTTTAGCGAAGAAATTGGACTATAAAGAGCACATGTCTGGTCCATGGCTTGGTGAGCTGAGCTGCGAAGGTGTTCGTTTCAAGACTGTCGGACTTGGTGGAGCCAATTTTGAAGCTCCGATTTTTGATGTATACCCCGCGGCGGAGGCTCCGGCTGCTGCCTCGACGATTATTTTAGGCAACGACTTTCTCAGTGGTTTCAGGTCTGTTACGTTCGACTATCCAAATAGACGAGTAATCTTCGAGCCCGATGAGACCATCTCGAAATCTGCTACGCATTTCTATCGTGAAGGTCGCTTCTTTCTGGCGCATAAAGATGAGCGACGAGCAATAGACGCCTTCAGTAGTGCGATAGACTTAGATAAAGCTTTTGCACCACTCTGCTATTTCTATCGAGGCTTGGCCTTTGAGCATCTCAAGCAATATCAAGAGGCTATTGCTGATTGCAATGCCCTGATAAGGCTTGATGCCAAAGCCTCTTGGGCATATCATCTGCGGGCCCTCGTGTACCATGATTTGGGCCAACATCGGCTGGCCGAAAATGATCTCAAGATGGAGAAAAAGTTGCATGGTCATTGAGTTGCCATTTTTGGGGTGGGTCACTCTAGTGTATAGTATATCTAAAACCAAGAAATAATCACGGTTCTGTGTTTTGCACTAAGAATGCGGGAAGGCGATAAGAGAGAGGTTGCACTCCTTCTTATCGCCTTATCCCGGATTACGCAGTGAGAATTTCATCAGCAACCCTTGCCAATCATTCTGCCTACTTCAATGCGGTCACGAACTTTAATGGCACGTGCTCTACCCGGCTCTGATTCCATCACCTTGAGAAAATCGCGTGGAGCGATGCGAGTAAGAGCGTTTACGACGTCAGCATCAAAGAAAATGCCAGAATATTGCTTTAGATGAGCAATGGTGTCTGTTAGTGGTATTTCTTCCGAATAGCTTCGTTTGCTGACCATGGCGTCGAGCACGTCGGCTACTGTTACTATCCTTGCTTCTAGCGGAATCTCTTTACCTTTGAGACCATTGTAGCCACTACCGTCCAGATGCTCATGATGTGCACTAGCAACAAAAGGCACGTCTTTGAGTGCTTTAGGATAGCGAAGGCCAAAGAGTCTTATGTAGCTTGATAGTGGATGGCGTTTTATCTTATCCATTTGTGCCTCAGTCAAGTCGTCGCGAAAGTTGAGAAGGTCTTGGGGAACGTCGAGCTTGCCGATGTCATGCATCTTGCCAGCGTGCCGCACAATAGCAAGGCTGTGCCCTGCTAGTCCCATTGCTTTGCCTATCAGTGTGGAGTATTGTTCGACCCTCCTCATATGATCAACGGTGTATGGGTGATGTTTGCTGAGTTCTTGCAAAAGTAGTTCTTCTCTTATCGTTGTTAGAACGTTGAATCGAGAACTCTTTAGCGTTCTCCAGTTTTTCAGTACTGATTGAATGAGAAACAAGATCGTTCTCATAAGTGCTCCTTTCTTGTGATCTTCTTGTTGTTGTGTCTGCGCCAACTGATATAGCGGCAGGTCCAATAGCCAATGGCAAACAAAGTGGTTAGTACGCCTGCGATTTGTGCTGCCAATATGTGTCCGTCAGCATTGAAAGCAAGGGCGATGGCGTAACCGATGATAAAAATGGCCCAATATATTTCTTCGAACATGTCTACTCACCTCCTTGGTGGTTGCAAGTTTTAAAGGGTTGAAAACTTTCATTTTTTCGTTCTGTCTCAAGTGCCCCACAGTTAACTTGCTTGAGTGAGCTGTGGTCGAGAGTTGCACCGTTAGTAACAGCGCCTTCGCCTAGTTGACGCGAACCTGTACACAAATCCACTCTGGGGGGTGCGACACGCTAAGATCAGTGACGACTTCTAAACTAGTTGGGTGACGAATGGTTGCTTTAGGGAAGGTTAGACTCTTACTGACGTCATCAATTTGTTGGTGCCTGTCTCTGACACCACCGGCTATGGCCGGTGATTGTGGTTTTATCCTCTCCCAGAAGAGTGGCGTATGTGGCGATGCTGAAATTTATGCTTCGAGCAAAGGCCTCAAGCTTGTGCAGAAAGGCACTAATTGCGTACTGGTAATGAGAGCACCTGACTGGAAAGTCAACTTTTATAATACCTACTCAAAAGTGCACTATGAAACAGATGCGAAGAATTTTCAGGGAAAGTCGTCGGGCTTTCTTGCTGGTTTGATCAGTGCTAGTCGATTTTTGGCACTGTCTCAAGGGAAAACAAAACCTAATGCTACATCTGTTGCCGGTCTGAATTGCAGTGAAACAAGGCTGGAGCGAATTGGCGACATCCCTGCCTACACGATTCGGAATAAAAACGAACTTAAGGCAGCTACCTACTATGGCACCAGAGATCTGGCCCTTCCTCAGTCGGCTGTGCTTGTCTTGCAGCGCTTCTATCGAATACCAACCTTGACCGGATTTCCGGCCAAGGTTGATATTTTCGACCTTAAAGGACGGGTGAAGAACGAGCTCGACACGTGCTCTTGTGTTAAGTCTGTTCTAGCTTCGTCTACCTTCAACATACCGACTGGCTATGCCAAGGTGACAAGTGAAGAATCTGTTGTGGCAAGCCATCAACAAGGCTTGCTTCAAGATATGTCAGATGATCTTGGAGTCAATTTTGGCAGCCATAAGTGATGTTAGCTGGCTACTGGAGCTGCTGTAGCTGCGCCACAGAGATACACTTGTAAGCGACCGCTTTCACGCTCGCGCATGGCTACGTTCACACGCAGCTGTTCGAGAGCCTGAGCAACAGCCATTTCGTCAGACTTGACTGGGTTTTTGGCAAAGAAGTCTTTCACTTCTGTTTCCAGTTTGGGGGTATCGAGGGCGGTGACCGAAGCGATCATGCGCACTACTCCGTTTTCGGGAAAACGTGCCACCATATCAACCCAGTGCTCTTTAAGAAAGTTCCAAGCATCGCCGCTTGATATTTCGTTGCCGAGGAGGCTAGCGAAAAGAGACGGCGCATCTTGGGTACGAACATCGTCAGTGAGACACTTGGCGATGGTTTTAGCCAGCAGCTTTTGATCGCTGAAGCGAGCCAGCGAGAAGAGGAAGCGTTGCACTTCTTGTGGGCTGGTGGCCTTATTGGCTATATCTGAAAACTGATCGTAACGCTGTTCGTTGCCCTTGTGAGCCAGTATGCCGACTATGGCTGGTACGATGTTGGCATCTACTGCCTGTTTGTCTACCAACCAGCTGTCAAACAGCATAGCTGCCTGCTGCTGAACAACACTGTCATTGCCAATCGTACCAAGAGCACTAATTATGCTACCGCGCAGCTGACTTGTCTGAGTAGACTCGCCCTCGGCACAGACATAGGTTAGTTTGGTTAGGATTGGTGCTACCAGATCCCGCACTACGCTGTGCAGGGTTGAACGGTGCGGAGCGCCTTCTGCGTCTTTGACCAGTGAATGCAAGTTAGAGAGTGAGCCTAAGATACTGGCCCAGACATTGGGGTCTTCCTCGCTGGCAAAGAGTTTGACCATGTCGAGGTAGTCAGTGGTCGGCAAGAGGCCAGCTTTGACGCAGGCCCATGAATCATTGAGGAGATTGAAGCGCTCAATGGCCGAAAGATGCTGTTGCACTTGAGCAGTCAATTTGGCTGCCAATGCTTTGTCGTAAGTGACCCGGTAGAAGCCTGAGCCACCAGCATTGATCACGACCCAGTCGAAGTCATCGCCAATGTAGACAACTTGTTGAGCAGTTTCCAGCAAAAACTTTTTCTCGCTGACCACTCCTCTAACTTTGACGCGCAGAGTGATAGGCACGGGCCAGAGGGTCTCTGCATCATTGGGTAAGAACTTGAAAGGGTGCTGACTGAGCTTGACGAAACCATTCATGTCAGCCAATGTCGCTTCCACAACCGGATGGCCAGCAGTGAAAACCCAGGCGTCCATGAGCTTACGCACCGGCACTGTACCTGCGGTAACAGTAGAATTGCTGTCGATGAGCTTGCATGAATCTTCTAGGGCGTCCCAGAGGTCATGGGTTTCGGTGTTGCCGTAGCTGTGCTTTTTGAGATATGCAGCGATGCCGCGGCGGAAGGTTTCAGCACCGATAAACTGGTGCAATTGAAAGAGAACACTGCAGCCTTTCTCGTATGAAATTACGTCGAATAGTGCAGCCACTTCGTCTGGATGGTTGACTGGGCTTTCAATGGGGTGAGTGCTGTGCAGGGCGTCGACCCGAAAAGCGGCGGCGCGAGACTGACCAAAGTCATCCCAAATTTTCCATTCTGGCTTCCAGTGGCTGAGGCAGAGGTTTTCCATGAAGGTTGCGAAACTCTCATTCAACCACAGACCGTTCCACCACTTCATGGTCACTAGGTCACCGAACCACATGTGCGCTAGCTCATGCAAAACCACTTCAGCTACACGTTTACGCTCGGCTTGAGTTGCCGTATTTTCGTTAAGGAGCAGTGACGTTTCACGGTAGGTAATCAGACCGAGATTTTCCATGGCCCCCGAAGCAAAGTCAGGAATGGCAATGTGATCGATTTTCTTACCACCGGGGTAAGGAATTTCGAAATACTTTTCATAGAAGTCTGTGGCGAAAGCAGCTGCTGCCAATGGAAAAGCAGTCATATGTTCTTTGCCGGGAACAGACCAGATCCGCACTTCGATACCGTTTACGAGCACCGGCTGAGAAGAGACAAATTCACCGATGCAGAAGGCCACGAGATAAGTCGACATCTTCATTGTGCGTTCGTAGCTGATACGCTTTTTGTTGTTGCCGGTTGGTGCTGAAGCCGTGATTGCACCGTTGGAGAGAGCTGTCAGTTGCTCGGGTACTATCAAGGTGATGTCGAAGGTGGCCTTGAACTCTGGCTCGTCAAAGCAAGGGAAGGCTCGACGTGCGTCGGTCGATTCAAATTGTGTGGTGGCGATGGTATGTTTCTTACCTTCGCTGTCTGTCCAAATCGAGCGATAGAAGCCCTTGAGCTTGTTGTTGAGAATGCCAGTGAAAGTGCTGTGGAGAGTCCACTTACCTGCGCCAAGTTGGCCAGAGAAAGAGACCGTTGCAATTTCGCTTTCGTCGTCGATAGAGACTTTGCCATTGTGTCTGGTGTCTCCGGCGTCGGTGGCGTAGAACGAGCTGATTTCAAGCTCTTTGGTGTTGATCTTAATCTCAGAAACTGGAGCGAGTACATCCACTTCGATGGCCACCTTGCCACTGAAAGTAAACAGCTCAAGGTCGGGAGTCAACTCGATGGCATAATTGCTTGGCACAACGTTCTTGGGTAGGCGGAAAGCTTTTTCAACCCTCGAAGAACCGGCCGAATGATATTTTTGACACATGATAGATACTCCTTTTTAAGAGTGATATTTAGACTTGATCAGGTTTTTATCTTGTGTTGCTTGCTTGCAGCAGCTCAAGCAGTTTCTCTGCCTGTCTGATATAAGCTGCAGTAATGGCAGCAGAATCAACACTCGCGCCAGAATCAGCACCCGCAGCTTGAGCCGCATGGTCAACAGCTGAGTAAGCCAAACGAGCGACTTCGTCGATGGCATCACCCAAACAATCAGCCAACTTTGAGCTAGCAGCAGAAGAGGCAGCATTGGCGGCGGCTGAATCGCTATTCGCCCAGCGACGAGAAGCTTCAGCGGCCCAGATGGCGTCACCATTGGCGCCTGTCCACCCAGTCGGGTCGCTGCAACCGCGGCGGTACAAATTGGCCACCCGGGTGACTATCAGGCGAGTCTTTCGCGTTTTGGCGAAACGAATAACGCCGTAAGTTGGATCGTCTAATAACCAGATTGCGAATTGTGGCCAAATATGAGCGAGGTCTGAGGGTCGATCCGAGGGCCGATCCAAGGGCCGATCCAAGGAAGGATTTGAGCAACGATCTGAAGCAAGATCTACCTTTGGACGAAGAGCAGCTAGAAACGAAAGCTGCCAGCGTTCTGCTTCACAGCAAGGTAGCTTCATGAAAATTTTGTGCTGCACTTGTGCCAAGACTTCTGGCACACCTAGACTGCGTATATTACGCAGATGAACCTGGTCCAAGCCGTGCGCGGCGCAGCATGGTGCCAAACTCTTGCCATACTTCCAGTATGCATAAGCCTGACGGAGTATAGCCAGAATCATCGTGTAGGTCTGTTTTAAGATTCTAACTACTGACATAACCTTTTCCTTCTTTTTCTTTTTCTTCCAAAAGCATCACGCACCCGGGCGAGTTGAAGTTCATCGCCCGGATGATCGTGACTACTGCCTTTGGGTTAAGTACCGAAGGGGCAACTACTTCGCGTGTTTAGCTGCGCACACGGTGCAGCGCAGTCCGCCATCTTTGCAGACATTCATCAGTCTCATGCCCTTCCCGTTTTGGGCATCTTGATACTGGTTGACACAAGTGCAACCGCGAATTTCGCTACCTTTGGCATTCTGACCGCGATTGATAGCGTCGTCTGTTTTTGCTAACTTTTTCATTTGAATTCTCCATATCATCCCCGACCTGCTCTTGCGAGTTCAGGCAACTGTCTGCGCGGCAGCACTTAGGGGGCAGCGATACTTGATTTGAGTGAGTTTGACTTGATTTGACCAAGACTTCATTTGCCGCCACAGTTTGGCTAGCAAGTCGGTATGTTAGTTATTGCGAAAGGGTATGTTTAACAACACCTCAACCGACACCAATATGGCGCTAGCAAGGGCAACTTTGAGAACTCCGCCAATGGAAAACACAGTCAACACCTTGCACAATAATACGATTAATACTGCCACCCCCGCGTAGCTGATGCCAAAACAAAAGAAGGCAACTGCTATGGCTAGTTTGCATTGCCCTCGATTTGTCCATGTCAGAGTGCATAGCAGTCGTTGCTCGAGCAGCAACGATAATATTTGATTGACAGCACCGAACCCGCAGGCCAAAGCTATGCAAGCGGCAAACGCCATGATCAGCGATCCGTTAAAGCTCATGCTCGGCACTATCAGCGGTGCAAACAGGGTTAAGGTAATTGTGAGAAAAATGCTGTGAGTGAAGACGACCTGTACATTCTTTGCCAGTGAACGGCGGCATGAAGTAGCGAGTTTTTGACAATGTTTCTTTGCTTCCTGGTATTTCATTTCCTTTCCTTTCCTTACTTTTCCTCTCAGCTGCTCTTTTTTTTCGTTATCGCCTGGTGAGCTTCTTGTCTATCAGCCCATAAGCGATTGCGGCATCGGGGTCCATGAAGTAGTCGCGCTCGCAGTCGGCCTTAACTTTTTCGGACGACTGACCGCAGTTTTCTGCCAGTTCTTCTGTCAACATCTTTTTGGTGCGGAGCATCTCTTCGGCTTGGATGAGAATGTCTGTTGCCTGACCCTGATTGCCACCTGATGGTTGATGAATCATGACGCGTGCGTGCGGCAGTGCGTAACGCTTACCCTTGGCGCCAGCCGACAGTATTACTGCACCCATAGAGGCGCATTGACCAATGCAGATTGTGGCAACGTCTGGTTTGATAAACTTCATCACGTCAACAATGGCCATTCCGGCTGTGACAACACCACCAGGGCTGTTGACATACAGTGAGATGTCGGCGTCAGGATCTTCACTTTCCAGATGGAGAAGCTGGGCAATGATGATATGGGCTACGTCATCATTGATGGGACCAGACAGCATTACGACTCGGTCTTTATGCAGTCGGCTGAAAATATCAGAGGCGCGTTCTCCGGCAGATGTTCTTTCAACAACCACGGGCACTGTCTGAAATGCAGTTACTTCATTCTTAGGTACATAGAGTGAGTTCACGGAAAATCTCCTTTTTAAAAGCAGTAGCCCCACTGCTTCAGGCAATGGGGCTAGTTTGAGCAACATTTAGGCGACTAAGCAAACATTGGGCCGGGCTTAAGCGGCGAAATGCACTGATTCCATAACCGACACGGTGGCCAGCTTGTTTCCTGGAATCACCTGCATGGCCAAATCGCTACCATCGAAGCCGGCTGTGATCATTACGTGGTCGCCAGCTTTAACTTGGCCATCGCGAACAAGCATGCCAACAGGCGTTTCAACATAGAAAGAGAAAGCAGTACTCAACCCTGAGAGGTCACCCGATTCGTTCATCACCGACTGGAAGAGAAAGTCGCGGGCCGATTCATCGACTTCTACGGTGAAGCGTCTGCCAACTGGCAGATTCCCCAAAAACTGCTGAAATGCTGCGATGGGAATATCGACAATTTGGCGAATAATTGAATCTTCGAGTGGCTTGAAGATGAGAATATAGCTGATGCGGTTAATAAATTCGGGCTTGAACGAAGCGGCAATCTTGTTGAAGATGGCAGATTCGTATTGATCGTCTGAGCGCTTGCCGGTCTCTAAAACTCCGACTTTACGAACCATCAAGTCTCTTACTCCGCTGTTGGCTGTGAGAATAAAGACGGAGTTCTCAAAGGATGACTCCAGACCATTGGACATGCTCAATTTGCCTTCGCCGAATACTTCAAGAAACATGTCCTGAATGTCTTCATTGCCTTTTTCAATTTCATCGATTCTGATGATTGATGGCTTGACCACACGTTCTTCATTGCTTAACGGTGAGTCGAGAACAACTCGGCGCAGATTGTGGGGGCTGAGTTTGCCGCTGGGGTCAAGGTCGCCAGGATTGAGTTCTGCTACTTTGGCCGGTTCGATATAGCCATGATGGGCCGGTGGGGCTCCGCGCAGTTCAAAGATACCGCGATCGGTTTTGAGCTGACCCATCTGAATGTCAATAATCGCCGACTTGTCTTTTCTGCCGTGAAAGGCATAGGCCAAGGCTTTGGCGAAATGACTCTTGCCTGAGCGCGATACGCCAGCAAGCATAACAACCACCGGCAGCTGTGACATGCGCAGTGGATTGGTCAAATTGTTGTAGATTTCCAGGGCTAACTGAACAGCCTCAGGGTGTCCCTTGAACATAGAGCTAAAGCGATCAAGAAATTTCCGCTGTCCATCTGTGAGTTTTTCTAATTCAAATTTGTGCAGCAAGTTTTTCCTGTACATATAGATCTCCTTGAACTATTTGGACAACTTCTCTTGTAGGAAGTTTACTGAAACAATAAGCTGCTCGTCGTCTTCACTACCAGGCATACTCTGGTTTGTGCGCTCGACAGAGATATCTGGCTCGATGCCACGACAGTCGTCGTTGCCATCGCCAAGCCAGGCACCAGCAGGAGTGAAATAACGAAAAGTATGGACGCGCAAGATGCAGTCGTTCGGTAGGCTAAGCCCATCTGTGCCAATGCCTTTGCCGAAAGTTTTGGTACCTATTACAGCGGCCTGAATATTGTCCCTTAGGGCAGCAGTAGCAAGCTCTGCTGCTGAGGCTGTGTTACCGCTGGTCAATATCACAAGGGGGCGGTGCGCTAAGAGATACGGATGGCGGGGGAGGGCCTGGCCATTGCCGCTGCCTATAGAAAAGGGAATCTCTTCGCGCTTGATTTCAGGACCGGCAATGCGTTTCTGTACAACAGCCACGAGGCCATCTTCAATGAAGAGGCTGAGCACTTCTGTTGCCAGGCTAACACTGCCGCCCTCATTGTTACGCAAATCAAGCACTATGGCTTCGGCGTCTTTCAACTGTTCCATACCTAGGCGCATTTGCTCACCGACATCGGCGGGCGAGAATGACAGACAGTTGATGTAGCCGATTTTGTTATCGCCAAGCATTTTAGCCACAACAAGTTTTTCTTCGACCACCAATCTTGTTGCGGTCAACTTTCTCTCTTCGCCAGATTTACATTTAATCTCCAGACTCACTTCGCTGTCGGCGGGGCCTCTCAGTATCGGCTTCATCGCCTCAATGGAGAGTCCAATTAGCGATTGTCCGTCGACTACACAAATGGCATCGCCTGGCTTGATTCCAGCTTTTTCAGCGGCACCGCCTTCTAAGACAGTTTCGACAATGGGAAAACCATCGCTATTTGTGGCTGGCAGGGGTTCGTTTTTCTCATTAACGACTATTGTTCCGCTATCGACCTTGAGAGAAAATAAAATGCCAATGCCAGCAAACTGGAAGCTGTTGGCCTGACGAATTTTATTGATGGCAGCGGCGTCGAACAGCATGGTGTAGGCATCGAGGTGAGCCAAGGCGGCGTTTAAGCAGCTGACCACATCGGCGTCGGTAGAAATGGAACCATTGCTGTTGCGAACGAGGCTGTTCCAATCGATAGAGCTGGGATCGTAGTGATTTTCTTGAATGAGTTTTACAGCTTCGTGAAACAGTATCAGTGACGGCACTGTTCTTTGATCAACTGTGTACATGGTTTTCTCCCGAGGGTGAGGAAGGCTTGCGCCGTTCCTGCCCTTTCAGCTGGCGCTAACCGCGCATCTAGAATTAGTCGGGTTAGCATCGCTAGCGCCACTGGTAAATTGGTTTAATGTGAGTGGCTTCCTTGCAGAAGCAAGGGTGGAGTTGCAGTTAGTGGGTGGTACTAGCAGGTTTGTCTGTGTTTTTTCAGTTCGAGAGGTTAAGTGTGATTACTAGAACCGTAACACCGGGTATTTGGATGCTCAAATGGTTTTTGGCCGCCAGTCGGTCATTTAATGACAACTGGCCTGGTGATAGGGGCAATTAACTAGTTAACTGTCGTTAGCGTGAATTGCAAACTGACTCGGCGAAAGTTCGCTAATGCCGCCATTGCCCTGGCCTATTGCGCATCTCTTGGTCGTGGCGCAGGGAGCCTGGGTCGGTAACCGGAATGGCCGAGGTCCATTTGATTCCCTCTTGCATGCCCATGCGAATGTGCTCTCTGTACTCAGTATTCGAGGGGCGATGTTGATAGATAATTTGTTTCAAGGCCCGCTCAAGATCGGCCGCTGAGGCGTCGGCATTTAGCTGTGCCAAAACTTGGCCGCTGGTGCCAAATTCGTTTGGGGCAACGAAGATATAGCCGCGGGCAATGCTGACACCGCTGAGGGCACTTAGTTCATTTCTTGTTGCCGAGGTATATGTCACCTTGCCAATTAGTTCGCTGCGCCAAGAAAGAGGAGCCAGCTTCTTTTCCATCGCCTGCCGCTCTTGCGAGCGGTCGCTGACAACAATAGCCAGGGGCAATTTGTCGGCTGCGGCAACGTTGAGGCCGAGGCGCACAGTTGCCACCACTGGTAGGTTCTGGTTTTCTCCGCGACCTGAATAACGCTTGGCGATATCGTCAAGGCTGCCTGCCATCTCGTGTGCATCTCTGTATTGCCAGCTGGGCTCGCGGCTTCCACGGGTGAGTGGTCTGCCGTAGGGGTCAAGAATTACAAAAAGTGTATTCTCTAAGGCAGCGCCTGGGCGCCAATATGATTTTAAAACTTCCGCTTCACTGGCGCTTTCGTAGGTCATTAAGCGCACACATACAAATTTTCTAGAGGCGGCTATTACTTCAGGCGAAGACAGGTAACTCCCGTCAGCTCGTTGTTTGCCTGGTCACCAGACGCCAGGCACGCCGCTGCAATTGGGGGCGCCAGAGAAGAGTAAGATTGGCTTGCCTGTTTGCTTCGCTTCTTCAAGACCTTGCTGCCATGTGGGTATCCAGCCGATTGTTGTTGCCGCCAGTGATGCCTGTGGCAGCAAGAAGGCGAACAAAAGCAGCACACATGTTGATAGTTTCATGGCAAAGTCTTCCTTGGCAGCATCCCAGTATTCTCTAGTCTCTCTAGCTTTCTCTAGCTTTTCATACAATATTGGAGAAATTATGGATTTCTTTAGAGCTCAAAGACAATCAACCGCTTAAGGACTCTCAAGGCCTCTGGATTGCGCACCAAAGAAAATAGAGTATGGAAATTACGAGTATTGCAAAAAGAGTAATTTTGATCCAGCTGTAGGGCCGCTCCCCTTGCACTTCTCCGGTGCGGGCGTTAACGACTACTTGATAAAGTTTGTTTTGCAGGTGGTAGGCACCAACATAAACCGGTAGCAAAATGTGCTTGAAAGTAATTGCCGAATGCTGGGTTTGTACTGAAAATATTTGCTGCTCATCGCCACCAATCTGATAGCGAATATCGTTTGCGATTATTCCTGACATGACGCCCTGAGCCCGTTCGAAGCCCTCTGCTAAAGTTACCTGATAGCGCTCAGCTTTGTAGCCTGCCAGAAAGGCCGGGTCGTATGGCTTAAGTTCTGGTAAATCCCAGGGCTCTAGCTCAGCCAGGGCGCGAGCTGGCAGTGACTTGGTGCCAGCAATCAAGACATCATCAAACCACCGGGTCACTGTGCCGGCAGTCGGATACCAAGCCGTTCTGCGCAGTTGTCGGCTGGCTTGTACCTGATTGCCATTCGAATCGGTCTCTGTGTAATATTCGGTTTCATAATAGTACTGACCACGTTGGCCGGTGTAGTGGCTGATGGTGTACGAATCATAAGTCCAAAATGGAATGTATACACCTGAGATGCCGCCAGGCACAGCAAAGCGTTTTAAGGCATCTGGAGCAAACCAGCGGCTGGCGATCCACTTTTTGATTGCATCGGTGGCGGCAGCTTTTTCTACTCGAAAGGGAAGAACTGCAGCCGGTGCCACTATTGGATCTGGTGATTTTGCCTGGGCCACAAGAGCTGTACCACAGAAGCTGCATTGGCTCGCCGTGACAGGTGGGGTGAAAGTCACTTTGGCGCCACAGCCCTTGCAGTCAACTTCAAGTGTGTCGGCGGCTAATTCTGTTAACTGCTCGGGACGAAGTTTTAAGTAGCGCTCGTAATCACATTCGACAATTGCTTCTTTGCTTTCGGTAATTAACTCTTTGTGCTGACAGAAGTTGCAGGTGAGCGCGCCATCTGTTGGAGCGAATAGCAAATCGGCACCACATCCGGGGCACCTGTAGCGACGTACTTTTTCTATTTTTGAATGCTCGACTGACGCGATCTCGCTTGAGGCCTTCTCAGGTGAAATTTGCACTTCCGCAGTTTGCTCAAGCGAATTCTTGTTGTCTGTGCTTTTCTCTGGTGAACTCATATACTCTTCACCTTCTTCATTACTAACCAATTGCTTTGTCGATGTGTCTTTGATCTATCTAGGCCAATCGTAATAGTTTTACCGGTGGTGGCATGGCGATACCAGCCTTCATCCCAGGCGCCCATGTCGAAGTATAGTGCTTCTTTCACTTCAAGGGCCGCCAGGTCAGTATTGAAGGTACTGAACGTAATCGCTTTATCGCTTTCAAAGATTTTGAAAGTACCTTGCTTTGTTAGGCCTATAGCTCGACGTTGAAATTTGCTTTGATCGCGAAATACAGCAGGGTTGCCATTGTGTACAATCAAAAATTGCTGGAAGAGCGAGTTTTTTGATTTCTGCACCGATTCTAGAAATTGCTGCGTCAGTGTTGCGCCTTTATTGGTGGCGAGCAATTTACCTTGGCCATTCTCAATTACCATAGCACCACCTAGTTCATGGTTAATTCTGTTGCCATTGCCGATAGCACCATTGCAGATGAACACTCCATCAATTTTGTTGTCGTGCCCGGTAAAGGCTGCGGGAATGCAAAAGACGATGTCGCTATCTGCTTTAGAAGGCCGCTTAGTGCGAAAATCGAGGGCAAATTTTTCTTGAGGGAAAAGTTGATAGACCACTCCGCTTGCCGCTTTGACGCTGGTTGGAGCAATGCCTGCGATACTTTCGTTGCTTTTGTTGTTTGTGTTGCCTTTGCTGCTTATGTTGCTGTTGGTATCGACAGCGTGCGCAGGGCTTATGCTTGCTAGGCACAATACAAGAATGATTGTTGTGTTAATTGCTCTAAACATCAAGAACTCTCATGGCAATAAGGTCGAACGGCCATTCAGAAAACCAGGCCAGATAATGGTACACAATTATAATGGTTGTAAACTAAAGTCTTGGTGCCGTGGCAGCTAAGCATATCTTTTTAAGCGTAAGCGGGCTCGACTTACCGGGCACATGGTTACATCTTGTCGTAAATTGCGTTTTTCTCTTGCCTTCTACTAAAACTCAATTTCTCAAAAGTTTCGCTAGACTGAGCATCAGTCAAGGTTGGCGCTGCGCCGAACTGTAAATCTAATGTGCGTTGAGCAGAGTTGATTGCCCCAATGTTGCCAGATTTCAAGTCTGTTGCTGAAGGTGTGCGCATTTCGCTGAAACTTTCCGCTGCCGGATTGTAGAATCCGGTTGGTGTGGAGTCCACTTTTGTCGATGGCTTTTCTAGTTCTTTCATAGGAGCATTGCCCTTGAAGGTTCAAGCTCAATCAATATACCCAGAAAGGGGAATATGCCAGGTAAGCTCACTCGCTTACGGTATAACCGCGTTTAGTCTGGTTTGGAGGGGTAAGGGCCAGCTGTGCTGAGAGTCACTGTGTTGTCATCTTTGTACGCAATTTCCAATACTGAATTGATGCCTGAGCACCCTTTGATTCTAACTAAGTGCAGGAACCGGTTGCAAACACATGAATGACCCATTTGATGATCTCTTCGATGCCTGGTGCCAAACCTCTAGGGCTCTCAGTGAAGCATTCCTTTACGACAATCAATTGCCAATTGACGAAATCACCAGGCAATTTGTATGCGTATGGGGTGATCTCCGACAGCTGCACAGGCTCAGTAGAAAAGCGAAAGGCAAACCATTGTCAGTCAGAGAGCGAATCAAGTTTGATAGATTGCTCCAAAAGAAGCCACAAGAGAGGCTAGAAAGTCTTATCGAACACTTAGGCCTTTTCCGCACTGAGTGGAGCCAAGAGAACCACGCTGTGAACCATGTCACTGAGAAGCTTAAGAGTACTAGCGCCCGCGCCGAGTGGAACCGAGAGCACTTCCAGGCTAAGGACAAAGAGCTTGCCGCCGCAGAATTGCTATGTCGGAAGCTTTTAGAAGAATTCAGATCTGCTTGTCCAGGGTTGGATGCAATGGATGGCAAGGAAGCATAGCGCATGTTTTCTATCTCCAGCATGCTTCTGGTTGTTCGCTGTTCGCAAACAGCGAACAGCGCGGTCGTGAATATTATTCTGGGGTAACATCAAATCTAAGAGTCATTTGCTGCGGCGTATTGATGTCGTTGAAGGAACCGCTAACAGAGCCTTCTTCAAGCCGCGTTACTTTTCCGGTAAGACGAATGTTGTCGATACTAAGCGCAACTGGGCGATTGTCTTTGTAGTGATCTGCAAGACGTTGTTTGGCGCCCTCGCTCATCTCGTCTTGATTTACTATGAATTTAAATCGAGTGCTTTCTGTTGGCTCAAGATAGGGTGGGCGCACTTTTCCTAGCTTAAATTGTGTATCCCTATCAAGCATAACAATATCGACTCTTTCAGAAGTTCGATTAGTACCCAAAAGTTCAAGGACATCTGTACGAGGCATGGGCTTTACTTTTCGCACTTGGCTTTCGTGTTTGTTTTTTGCGCCTAACCATTCTCCTTTTGCTGAGTAGCTCATTGAGCGGGGCAAGCCAGCTGCGTTGGCAAAGCGATCTAGCGCACGCTTTAGGGCTTTCGCGGCATTTTCAATTTTATTGACGTCACTCCAGTCATTAATGGAAATTCCAGGCACTCTAAAGTCACCACTCTGGATTTTCGCCGTCGCTCCGCTGAATCTTTTAGACTTAAGGCTTGCGCCCTCGAACCGTTTAAAACCTACAAACAATGCCACTGGTGGCTTGATGTGCAGTGCTTCTAGGGCGCAACTGTAGGACCATACAGCGCGAATAATATCATCGTCAAAGTTGTCAGCGTAGATGGTTAAATGCTCGTCTGTAGCGACTTCTCGAAGTGATTCGAGTTGGCCGGATCTAAATACTTGCACTGTTCCTGCAAGCTTGTTTTCAGTTTTAAATTGCTTGACCGTTTGATAGCCGTCAAAGTTTATGCGTCCAACAAATTCATCGACTCTTTCTACTGGAGGCAGGAAAGCTTCTTGGTGGCGTATGTCTTCGAGATCAAGTTCTATTGATTTTTGAAAGGGAACTAAGTGAATAACCACTATTGGTCCCGGATTGAAATCTTTTTCAATGATTTTGTCTATGAATTGGTAGCGCTTTTCGCGCCAAGCTTCAATCGTGCTTATATCAAAAGATAGTTCTTGAGCCAGCCGCTCGCTCACCCAGAGCCTAGCTAGAACGCCAACAGGTAGGTTGAGCCTGGTTGCGACTTCGTTAAGTCCAGTCAGCAGTCTCTCCTCTGCTCTAAATTGAACCAGCCCATTTTTTGATTCAGTTTTCCTTGCACTTGAGTCATTTGTCATACGTAAAATTCTCTATGTATGGAGATATCATACAAATTAATCCGTCTCTTGGCTAGCCTTGTCTTGTTATTTATTGCTGTAGCTGTGTTTTAGGGATTTTGGCCGATTTCACTAATGTCTGATATTTCGACTGGAGGTGTAATGTGGAAGTTAACAGAACGCCATTTAATGGGAAATTTGAGATTTTAATAATTTTGGGTATAATTACTCTATATGCTATCTCTTAAACCACTAGACATTGCAGTTTTGCTAAAGATAATTGCCACTGAAAGTCCTGGAATAGCGACGGTCGGGGCGCAGGAATTGGCTCTTAAGCAATGGACACCCTCAAGTTTGGCAGTGAGCATGTATTTGAATCCATCTGATGTCTATGCCGCCTTGCAGAGAGCGGGTAAGGCACGACTTTTTGATTCAAATAGAAAAGTCGTGAAAATACCGGCTCTTGAGGAGTTTGTATTTCATGGCCTCCAGTATGTTTTTCTCGCAAACGAGGGGGCGCTCACGAGGGGCATGCCAACGTCGTTAGCGGCACCGCCTCTAGTGTTAACGCATTTTGACGAACCGGATACTCCGCCAATTTGGCCGCATCTAATGGGAACAAAGCGAGGTTACTCGATAGAGCCACTCTACAAACGAGCTGCTGACGCTGCTGCTGCTGATAACAATTTTTATGAGCTACTTGCCTTGGTTGACGCTGTGCGGGAAGGTGGTCCGCGGGTGAAGAGCGTAGCTGTATTAGAATTGAAAAAGAGATTTAAGGCATATTCAGATAAAGTGAGCGGTAACTAGAAGCAATGGCACGACGAGATTCAGTAATAGCAAGACTTGCTCTAACAGTTGATTTGCTGGGAAGCCTAGCCAATAGCTTTGTATTCGTAGGCGGTTCGGTGGCACCACTTTTGGTAACAGACTCTGCAGCAGCTGATGCGAGGAACACAAAAGACGTAGATGCCGTAGTTCAGGTAGCGACCCGCGGTGAATACCATAATATCGAAAGGCAACTGGCGGCAGTCAATTTTCATTTAGATCCAAATGACAATGTTCTCTGCCGCTATAAAAACGGTGACCTTGTTTTGGACGTCATACCCTCTGCCGAGGATGTCCTGGGTTTTGGGAATAAATGGTTGAAGCAAGCTCCAGAGGCCCCTCTTGTGTATCTGCTCGCCGCTCAAAAAGCGATCAACATAATCAATGCGCCATTATTCATGTGTACAAAGTTCATTGCTTACAAAGATCGTGGAAAGTCCGAAGACAAGGACCTTGAAGATATTGTGGCCATTGTTGATGGACGACGTGAGCTTGTGGGTGAACTTAAAGAGTCATCTATTGAAATCAGAGAATATATTGCTTCGTGCACTAGAGAGCTGCTTGTAAGCGATTTCCCTGAAAAGCTTTCCTGGTACCTTCCTCAGGATCGGGCTAGCGCTGACAGAGAACCTTTAGTCATGCAAAGATTCAGTTTGATGAGAGACCTGGTGTAGACGGTGCTCAACTGTGATTATAGGACGTCAGTTAGGAGACATTGTTGTGGTGCCATATCCGGTGCGGATAATTGCTCGCTGTCACCGAGGCCTTGCAACAATCACAAGCGGCATGCCTTTGAATGCAACGGTTTCTCCCTTCAATGCGTCCGAAACCAAATTCGGAACTAGCTAGCCGTTAGCAACGGTGTAGATATTTAAGCCATGGGCATAAAGAAGTATTGTGATGAAGTGCCAGAGAGTTTTCCCGAGAAGGCGAAAAAGATGAGAAACAAGACTTCGACCAAAGTCGTTCTCTTAGCCGATAGTTTGCAGTCAGAAAGCAGAACTAAGGGCCGTGCGCGCAAGAAATCAACGCCTCTGCTGCCAGCAATCAAATTTAACTCTAGTTTTAAATCTGATTCTGATTCGATAAGCTCGGGCTTGCTGCAACTTACAGACGGCCGCTACCGCCATGTGTACGAACTGGATGGCGTTGATATTGCCGCTTCGCCGGAGTACATCGAAAAACTGCACCGCGATTTTCTCCATCTGCTCAAGCAGCTCGACTGCGATATTCAGCTAATCGCTACAAATAGAATCTTTCCGCTCGGTGCTGGCGAGCAGTATCACGAAGCTGTAGGGCTGTCAGAAAATGACTATCTAAAATGGTACGCCGACTATCAGTTTAAATGGTTTACCAGGGTTACACAGTGCACTTACTTGCCGCAGCGGCGCCACTTTATTGTGGTCACTACACGAGCCAAACATGGAAAAGCTCTGGATCTATGTCTGGCCAATCTGAACAAACTGGGGCAAACATATCGGCCCCTCAATCGCCAGGAAATTCGCGCGCTGATACTGCAAGGCTTTGTCTTGCCCCCCGAAACTTCAGAGCGGACAGACATAAGCAAGTTCGCCGAATGCAAGTCTGCCTCTACGCTGATGGAACCGCCCTTTGAAGAAGCAGACGAACACCTAAGAATCTCTGACCTCCTGCACGGTGGTTGCCACATCTCCTACCTTCCCGCCGAGGTGCAATTCGGTTGGCTCTTATCCGGCCTGACTGTGACCTCACCGTCGACAGTGTCGCTGCATGTACGTCCTAGCAAGCCGGTCGGCGCCAGGAGCGCGATAAAGACCGTCGAAATATCGCTGTATTTTTCTAGCTTCGGCAAAACGCCAGGCGAACTCAAAAGTAATCTGGACGCGCTCAAGGAACACTACGAGCGCGGTGGAGCCAAGTTTTCTACGGGGCGGGGGCTGCAGGCTAAAACATTTCGCTCTACTTTGCCCTTGGGTCTAGATGAATTGCAATTGAGCCACCGCGTCACAACAGAAGTCGCAGCCACCTGTTGGCCCTGCATCAGCGCCATCCCGCCGCAGAAGCTTGGTGTCCCGATTGGCTATGCCGTTAGTACCCGAGAGCCTTTTATGGTGGCACCGAGAGAATCAACTAATCTATTGATCGTCTCAGCAAACCGCCGCACGAACGAAGCTGTAACTTCTCTTTTAGCCCTTCACCACCTCGGCGCTGGCGTCAACGTGTTAGTTATTGGTTCTGCGCAATCGGCAAAGTTTATCAACGAGCTTCTGGGGCCAGGACTAAGCGTCAGTGCAAAACCGGATGGTCTGTTAGATAAGGCTAAACATTCACGCCTTCCTTACACCTGGATTGACTGCAGGTCAATGAGAAAGCTAAACAGTCAGACGGCGATGACATTGAAAGATAGCATCAACAGGTGGTTTTCTGATGAGAGGCAAATTCTTGTCGTTGAAGATGCCTCGATCTTTTTAGACTGCCCTGCGGGCGCAAAGTACCTTAGGCAAATCATCGCCGCCGCCAATAAGCGAGGCAAGCGGGTCATTCTGGCCCTAAGTCCAGAGCAATTAGAGTCGGCGCCGACACTCTGGAAGTTGTTTGTCAATCAGGTGATCTTCCAGCCAAGCAAGGCGGACGCGCCGTATATAAAACAATATCTGCACGTTAAAGAACCGCTCAAGTTTTATTTTAGAGACTCCTTTCTGCTGAAGTGCGGCAACCGGCGTTCGATTCTAAGGCTGCTCTGGAGCCCAATGGACGGCGCCATATTACTCAGCAATCACACTGACCTGAAGGTGTCTAAACAAGCCATGTCCAAAAAGCGAGACGCAGTGTATTCAGAAGTAAAAAAGAAAAATCCAAAACTATCCGAAACCGATGCATGGAGGCAGGCTGTCTATTACCTGGGAATGCAACTTTCAGGGTGATTTCTCAGAGGCAAATGGATTTGATTTTGAGTTCTTAAATTCGTATTCCGGGTATCATCAGTGAGCCGAAGTGAGCCGAAGTGAGCCGAAGTGAGCCGAAGTGAGCCGAAGTGAGCCGAAGTGAGCCGAAGTGAGCCGAAGTGAGCCGGACTAGTTCTCTGGTAGCCTGTATTCGATCAATTTACCAGACCCGCTCTTGATGAGCATTCCTTGGTCTACGAGGATAGCTAGGTCTCGTTTCGCCGTGGCTTTGCTGGTGTTGTTTAGCTCTTGATATTCAGTGCTTGAGAGCCTTTTTGTTGTTTTCAAATGCTCAAGAGCCTTAGTCTGCCGATTGTTGAGTTCAATGGTTAACTTGTTCTGCTCCAACCATTTACTAATAGTGAGCTTAAAGAAGTGAGGTGATGAAGCATCAAACTCAGGTTCCTGAAGTTTGTGTTGCTTGAGTTCTTCGGCCATTCTAGTGGTGCCACTTCCCCATTTCTCGATATCGCCAGTGTAGTAAAACGCTTCAGCGATCAGCTTGTTATGCGGGATTGACTTGTGAGGCTTAGTTAAATCGGCTATCGTCAATGCTGGTGGTAAGGTGCCTGCGTTCCAAATAACAACATGGTCGTCATATAGTCTGATGCTAGTGTCGGTGCCAATCTTGTAGTCGCGGTGACAAATCGCGTTTAGGACACCCTCTCGCAATGCTGATAGCGGATACTCCCATTCTTGCCCTCTCGTTGATAGATTGCCAGCTTCAAGAGCTGCATTCGTTATGATGAACTTTAGAGAAAGGCGTGCTTTAAACCAACTCATGGCTTGATCTAGCTGCTCAAATAGTGGTCCATCAAATTCAATGTCATCAATAATCAAAGTTTGTGTTTTGAAGCGTCCGACCTTTAAGTAAGCTGACGGGAAGAAGCGTTTAACGTTTGTTCCGAACAACAAAATCGCTGCTCGTGTTGGTTTCCCGTCTACGAGGAGTTCGAGCTTTTCTAGTGTTTCTTGCCATGGATCGGTCAATGAGACTGTGCGACGTCCGATTTGGTTGATCTTGCTCAGGAAAGCCGCTATGAGTTTTTCGTCTAAGTCTTGAAGGCTTGAACCATCTTCAATCTGCTTGTCCCAGCTAGTATTGCTGCTATTGAGTGCTGCATACATAATTTCATGATGGCTCATGAGCTGGTTTGTGCGGCCAACTCGTTTGAAAAAACGGCCATCTACACTAACTGGACTTTTGGAGTGATCGACTTTTATTATGCCTACGGTCTTACCTTCAAACTCTTCGACTCGCATGCTGGTTAAAATTCGGGGCTGCATTTTTGCCTGGATTTTTTGTGCCCACTCTTCTAGAGTGTTGGCTCCAACTGTTACTCCGCTAACCTTGCCATTGTTTCGCACACCAATTAGCAGAGTGCCACCTTGGGCATTTGCGAAGGCGCCAATGCTTTCTAAGGCCTCGTTCGAGAACGACTCTTTTAGCTCAAGCGTTTCTGATTCTGAGTTTCCGGTTAGTTTAGCTAGATTGATTTTCATACTCATGGTGGCCACCCGTCATTTACCTAGGAATACAGGGCATGCTCTTTGTCCTGATGAGCAGCTTAAGGGCCGATGCAATACGGAGGCCTATTTTCCATTGACTTTATCCAAGCATTTGCCGAGATTGGACAAATTGTTTTTGTACATATTATTCCAACCAGGGTCAAATTTGCCTTTGATGAGAATCTTGTCTATAGACTGCAGTTTGTCGGTCGTTAGAATTGCCGTTAGTGTTTTGCCGTTTTCCAGACGACATTGATAGCTGGTCACTTTGCCGTTTTTGTCTTTTACTAAAGTTTCATCTCGGCCGGAAAACAAACTCCAATACTTTGCGTCCGCTGGATGGATTTCGTGGTTAAGAATCCAGTGAGCAAATGAAGCTTGATGAATCGATTTACGTACTCTAAATTTCAGGAAATCTTCCGCAGTCCACTCTTCCAAAAACATGTCATCAAGCCCTAAGTCCCATCCAGCAATATTAGGATCTGGTGATGTAATGTTAATGGTGTAGAGTACCGGCGCGTTGTTGCTTACTCGGGCACTCCAGTTTACCTTCTTTCCGGAGAGTTCAGTTACTTTGCTGGCATGCAATGTACCGACCCAATATGGCTTCATGACAGCTGGGTTATCTAAGGGACTCAACCAATTTCTTTGAGTTTCCGGTCTACAGAAGTCATTGATGCGAGCGGTAGTCCACTTCGTCTCCAGCAACCTTTGAAAGGCAGCTTTTGCTTGAGCTGGCTTCGTTGGCGAATCTTTGATCAGTGATTTCAATAACGTGATGTCTTTTGATTGAAAACCCCTGTGAGCATAGGGTACCCAGAGGTTACAAATTGGATTAGCGGACACTCTTCTTAGATCTTCGAAGCTACCATTACTTCTTGGTGTAGGATCAAATGCAATAATCTGCTTTGTACTTTTAAAAGGCCATAGAAAGGTAAATAATGCTGGCGTTGCACCATAATCATTCATTGCAAATGATAGAGGATAGCCCTTTTTGTAGTTACCGCGATAAACATCTTCAACCGTTGCAGTCACCAGCAAAACCTTATTCGGTTTTTTCACCACTTGGTTGATGGTAACCAGAAGGCATGACTGATAAGGAAAAAAGCCTTTGTACAGTTTTAGTGTTTGATGTTCTGTGCTGACTTTGCTGGCTTTTTGTTCTTCTGTTAGTGCTGGATTTGCCAATACTGGCAAATCCAGCACTGGGATGCTTAACAACAAGAGCAAGAGACCTTGAATAGGCTTCAACATATTGAGTGGTCCAATTTCTATTGGAAAAATCTTCACTGCTTCTCTGCCACCAAGATCAATTTTTCGGCACCTAAAGTAAATGGTTCCGGCACTTCTAAATCAGTCGATGCCAGCATCTCTAGTATAGAAAAACCTGCTGCTTTTAGCATGTCGCACAGCTCACCAGATGTATAAATCCAATGCTTGGCTGTGCGCACTTCTTGCTTTCCATTTTGGATGTACGTATAAGTAGTCGCTACAGTGCTAGTTTTGCATTCATATTGATTCTCTATGAGCATGTACATATCGCCTAGCTGCAGCCATTCTTTTTCGCCACCATTGACGAGAAAGCACTCGGCAATCATGGACGAGTCAATCACAAAGCGCGCTTTGCTTTTTAGGCTCTTGCTAATTGCTTGTAGAAATTGGTTGGTGCCTGAGCGATCGAAATAACCAAAGCTATTGCCCATGCAAAATGCGCCGTCAAATTCTTGCGGCAAAGCCAGTTTGCGCATATCGCCTTGAATATAGTCAATTTTGCTCTTGTGCGCCCGAGCCGATGCTTTGGCTTGCTCGATGAAAGTCTTAGAGAAGTCCACCGCAGTGATTTTGTATTCCATGAGCGAAAGCGGCAGGCTGAGTCTGCCGTTGCCGCAGGGTGCGTCTAGTAATTTGCTGCCTTGTGGTGCTGAGAGAGTCTCTAGCAAAAAGGCCACTTCTTCTTCAGTTTGTTCAATAGGAATAGCTCGGCGCCATAGTTCTAGCGACAGGCCTTGAAAGAACTCTTCGTACCATTCGCTGGCCTTGGCGACTTTGGCTTTTTCTGCTGACACTATTGCTCCCAACATTTAGAAATATCGTCTTGTTTCCATTTTGTCAGGTGTATCTATAGCACATTTAGCGCAGCTTTAGACCAAAGGACAGTCCGTCCCCTGCTGCTGGTCGAATGACATGAACGTGCAGGTCTAGTGGGGCTTTTTTGAGCACGGTTTTTAAAACACTAGTGCTGAACCAGCCTTCGCTGAGTGATGCTGTGTCTGCCAGCAAAACTGCTAGATTACAGCGCCAGCGTTCTGCTTGTTCAATTATGCAATCAGATATGTCTTCAGCCACGATCACTTCGCTTCGCACTTCTGCTTCAACAAAGCTTTTTACTCTGGCTGCAATTTCTTCCAAAAAGGCGCGCGCATCTGCTTGATTTCTGTCTTGTTCTCTCAGTCGACTGATGGCTTCCGTGTGGGTGTAGGCGGGGGTATCGAGCACTTCATTTTCAATTACATGTAAAAAGGTAATGCTTTCGAAGAGCAAATCTTTGTTAGCAAAGAGAATGTCTTGCACCGTTTCGCCATGGTCAAAGCTCTTTATCGGAACCAATAGGCGAATTGCGCTATCTTCTTCCTTTTCCATTGAGTATTTTCCGTTGCTTTCTTTTTTCATTCAGTTACCTCTTTTTTCTGAAATTTTGTTTTTCATTTTCATTTCTATTTGTATGGGCATTTAGTCGCTGGCCGGTGGCCGGCTGCCGAGCAAATATGGCAAATCTAGGCTCTTTCTTAGTTTCTTCTTTGGTCCGGCCGCAGCACCAACCGTGCTCCAATCGATCACGAGTTTTTCGCGGTGTTCCATTTCCCATTCCATAAACAGTTGCAGAACAGCATGATCTAGATACGTCACTTCTTCTAAATGAACATGCAGTTCCTCTTCATCTTTTACTTCTTCCAGCAAGCTAAGTAAGTGAGGAATGTGGGCAAATGTCGCAGCTCCAGAGAGTTTTAGGGTAACTAACCCACGTGCATTCGGTGGCATCAAAGTAGCTTTGAGATGCATCAGTCTGTAGAGTTCTTTGGCGATGGCGGCAATTAGTCCGACTATTACACCTGTAAAGAGATTGGTGGCGAGGATGGCAAATACTGTTAAAGCGAGAATTGCTTTCTCTTCTTCTGGATAGTCGACAATTGTTTTCTTGATCTCCGCTATCATGCGTAGGCCGATGAAAACTAGTATGGCAGCCAATGCGCAGGTAGGAATATATTCTAGTAAGTGGGGGAAGAGAATGGCGGCAACCAGCATTAGCCAGCCGTGTACCATGTTTGGAATCTTTGTTTTCGCCCCGCTTTGCCTATTGGCGGAGCTACGCAACAATACCCCTGCTATTGGCAGTCCACATATCATCCCACTGAGCATATTGCCTGCCCCTTGTGCAATCAGCTCACGGTCGTAATTGAATCGTTCTTGACCTTCGCTCGCTGTTTCAAGAGCTTTGACTGTAATGGTTGTTTGAGCACTGACGACAAATGTTAGTGTCACCGCTGAGATCCAGATGGCTGGGTCTATAAACTGCTTTAAGTAGCCGGGTGTGCTGGTCAACCAAGATATGCCGAGATCGGCTGGCAGCTGTACTTTCTGTACACCAAGGTTCATCACTTCGGCGATGACGGACGCTAGTACTATCGCCACTAGAGCCGGTGGCAGTACTTTGGCGATGGGCAATTTAAGTTTGGACCAGGCGTAGGCAATAGAAATGGAAGCAACGCCTAGCAGTGCGGCAGTGTGATTCATGCCGTCAATGCAAGCCTGGGGAATCATAAATAGATTGGCGAAGCCGCATTCTTTTGGTGAGTCATCGAGCATTATGTGAAACTGCGAGAAGATTATCAGCAGCCCCATGCCCAATAGCATGCCGCTGACTACAGCTGGTGATACTGCTCGAAACCAGCGGGCTTGTTTGCTTAGGCCAATCGCTAGCTGCATCAGTCCAGCAATTAGCACAATTGGCCCGAGGGCTTCTATTCCATGTTTTTGAAGCATCTCGGCAACCAGTGCGCCGATACCAGCGTCGGGGCCTGAGACCAGTAGGGCGCAGCGCGACAGGCCTCCCGTGACTACAGCTCCGATAAAGCCTGAGAATAATCCGGTTTCGGCTGGTACACCGGCGGCGATGGCAACACCGATATTGAGAGGAAGGGCAACTAAGAGCAGCAAAACTGCTGCAGACAATTCCTTTGAGAGTTTCGTTTGCGAATTTGGGGCTGTGTTTGATTCCATGCAGTCGTTGTCTCCAATGGCAGCGGCTGTGCTTCTCCGACGCGGCAGTTAAGCGATAAAATCAGTTTTGGATTTCCTGATAGACCCATTAAATACGACTAAGCTGTCATCTTTCTTTCAGTATACTGAACAAGGGTTTACAGACTTTGAAAAGCACTTCTAGCAGAAAATATAGAGTTTTGGTCTTTTTTCTTAGATTATTTTTGACTTGATGGACCCACGTAAGTGTTCCCTGCAGCCTGCCCCTGTGTAAGGGAGTACTCTAGTTTTTAGGAATCTGTTGTCGTTATCTCGCGCGCTTTCTTGCTAACTTCTTCATATTCTTTGACGCGGCCTTGTTTGTAGAGCATACGGCCGTAGGTTTCAAGCAATTCTTTCAGCTCTTTGTCTTTGCTCTTTAGAATATTCTCTTTGATATCTATCGCTTCTTTTATTAGCGGTTCTGCTTCTTGTACATGGCCGAGATTGTATTCAACTATTCCTAGAGCGCATAGACTTTGGCTCAGTTCTTTTTCGTTACCCTGGGTGGTCTTTCGAGCGATTGCTAACGCCTGTTTGAGTTTAACTAAGGCGTCGGCATGCTCTTCTATAAGTCGGGCTTGCCCGGCATACTGAACCAGCAGCGGCACTAACTTGATGCTGTCAGGGTTAGCTTTGCTCTCTTTGTCTATTTGCTCATCAAGATCAGCCATTTTGATTAGGGCTTCTTCTTTGCGCAAGTGGAAAGCTTTGTCTTTTTCGGTGGTGTTGTCTTTGTGTCCAACTTGGCTACCGCCAGCAGTTGTGTATGATTCACCAGTGTTATAGCGTTGGCCATTAAAGATGGAGAAGTCTTTGTCGTGAGGGTTTTTGAAGCCAAAGTTATACCCGAGCTTTAATGGTGCCTCAACGCCCTCAGGTAAGGGCTTGAATGGCCCTGCTCGTTTGACGCCTATCATGGCGAGCAGATCGGCATTTCTATCCCCTGAAGATTTCCCTATTGAAACTTTTCTGAGGCTGCCGTCTTTATTGATTTCAAAATTCAATTCTACTTGCATAAATAGAAGGCGCTTTGGCACCCACCAGCACTCGCGAATGCGCTTGTAAATCTCATTGGTATATGGATTAATGTCAACGCCATCGGCCGTAACTCCGCGCTGGCATGGCAATGTAAAAGTTATTTCGAGTGAAGTTTCGCCGGCCGGAAGCGGGGGAAATGGCGCTGATTTTTGAATGGTAGCAATGGCCAATTGATCCACTGCCGCATCTCCTGTGGGTTCTTTTACTTTGACGCCACTAATCGCCCCAGTTTTGCCTACAGTGAAAGTAACAGAAACACTATTGACTGTTGTTTTAGCCGGGGGTGTCCATTTGATTTTGTTTTGCACGAGCTTCATGTAAGGCCCGAAGTCTTTTTTCGCAGGAGCACTTGGAGCCGCTTGTGCCTCAATATAAGTAATTGCCAAACATAGAGCTGAGGCGAGTGATATTACTAATTTGCTATTCTCTTTCTTCACAAATTTTTGCCTAGAGTTTTGCGGAGAGTTTTGCACAGATTTTAGGCCTTCTTTGTGACTGGTTGCTTTATTTAGGTTGAGAAACGGTGAGAGTAATTGTAGTGCCTTGACCTTCTTGCGACTCAATAGCAATTTGACATGGATAAAAACAACGAATTAGTTCGACTCGTTCGCGCATGCCCTCTAGGCCCATGCTGTGCGACCCATCTGCCTCCATGCGTACCTGGGCCGCGTCGAAGCCTGTGCCATTGTCCGTGACCTTAAAAGTGCTGATGCCGTGAGAAGAGGCTCGGATATCGACTGTAACCGTCGAAGCTCCAGCGTGTTTCTCAATATTGTTGAGACTTTCTTGGATTACTCTAAATATGTGCAGGCTTACTAGGTCGGGATATTTAGGTAGCTCGCCGTTAAATTTGAAATCGATTGTTAAACCAGTGCGCCTCGAAATGCGTTCCAGTAAATCTTCTATTCCTACTTGCAAGCCCCATTCTTGTAGCTGTCTTGGAGAGTACTCGTTGACTATGTCACGCAGCTGTACGACTACTTCATCGACAATTTCGATTGTCTCTTCAGGCGAGAGCTTCTTGTCTCCTGCCAAGTAGCGCTTGAGCATCATCAGGTCGGCAATAACACTATCGTGCAAATCGCGTGCTAACTGATTTTTCAGCTCTTCTTGTTGATTGAGCAGCTTAAATAATAGATTGTTTTTTTCAATCTCTAGTTGCTTTTCTAGATTGGGCAGAATTTTTTCAGGAAATGGTTTTATGCGTGTACGTTCTTTGCCCATCGCCAATTCGTCTATTAAATGTTCGACAAAGCGACAGGTTTCCTCAGCGTTGAGCTTCACGCCCTCATGCTTCCAGGCCATACCACTGCCGCAGCCACTAGCATTGCCACCGCGGGTTTCCACATATGAAAATTTGCCCCGATAGCGCGAGCCAAATTCGCTCATGGTGATGTGCGGCACTTCTTTGTCTGGTACAACGAAAAATTCGATCTGAGCTTTGCTCGCTCTCACAGAGAGAACATTGCCGCCGCCCGAAACTTTCCAGCGGCTGTAAAAAGATGGGCTGTGTTTGTTTTGCAGGTTTCTTTGCTCGGCTCGCGGTAACCAGTTTGTTGGTTCTGGAATGCGCTGGGGATCGCTTGCTATTAATTGCAGATTGGGCATTGATTCAGTCAGTGTTTGGATATATTGACCGGCATGGTTTCTAAGAGCTTTCGACAGTTCTTCAGCTTGCTTTTGTAAGTACTCGCTGTTAATTTCATCGTTGACCGCTCGTTGTTCGGCAAATCGCTTCTGGTTTTCTGAATTTTGTCGCGCTTTTGTGCCCGGGAGAATGCCTCCTTCAGGCAGGTCTTGACCCGATTGGGCACGAAAGAATTGTTTGAGAAAGTCATTCATATTGAATTAGGTGCTCAATTTTCCATTTCAACGCTGCCGAAGCCGTTTTGCACCGCCCAGGCTATTAATTGCTCGCGAGTTTCTAGCCCTAGTTTAAGCAGAAGCGTCTCACATTGTTTGCGGGCCGTGGCTACTGAGGTAAAGCGATGGTCGGCAATGTCTTGATATTTCATGCCGCGGCCGAGCATTGTTAAGACTTCCATCTCAGCTCTAGTGATTTTTTTATAAGTCTTGGTTACTTCGTCTGAAATTAGACCAGTTTGTCCAGAGAGCACCGCTTGAATAGTTTCGGCAACTTTTGCCACGCGTTCAGATTTGAGTAGATAGGCGGAAACGCCCATAGCCAAAACCGATTGAATGAACGCCATGCGGCTTTCAGCAGAAAAAATTATCAGTTTTGTTTGCTCGCCGGCGGCTTCTCGGAACGCTTCAATAGTTGCTTTAGGGCCCATTGTCCCCGGTAGGTGCAGGTCTAACACTGTGACATCTGGCTGGTGTTCGCGCATCAAGCGCAGGCCTTCATCGCTAGTGCTGGCTGTTCCTACTACTGTCAAGCCTGGCACGTGGGAGAGGCCCAGGAATAGGCCGTCCATGGTAGCGTGATGGTCTTCTACTATAAGCACTTTGGCTAGCGCAGTTTTGGATGGGTCTGTGTCGAACGAATTGGGCATTGCTGATAAATGATCGCTGAGGTAGTAACTTCTCTTATCTACCCTCTCTGATCGTTTAATATAGAGGAGGCGTTTAATATAGAGCAGGCCCTGCCCATTCTTGTGCAAAGCATTGCAACGGCTGAGGGTGCTTAGGGTTAGAGAGGGCTCCTGCGGGGGAACGTATTGCTATAGTTCGTATATATCTGGAACCAGGAGTAGACCGAGGGAAACCGTGCCGCCATTCGATTTTTTGAAGAAAAACGCTACAACAAGAAGTTATCCGACTGATATTTTAATCGGTGAACTCTTTGTCAAGGCTGGGGTAATTAGCCAGAAGCAACTGGATGATACTGCTCGTTCGGCTGGAACCAAGCATTTACATATCGGCCAGATGTTGACGATGTCAGGATTTATCAACCACCGCGATTTGCAGTCGGCGGTTGATGCTCAGTCTATGTTGCGCGACAAAGTTATTGATATGAATTTGGCCGCTCGTTGTTTAAAGATTTCAGTAAAGAGCGGTGCTAATTTCCAGGACCTGGTTAAGGAAGAGCTGGCTATCGAGCAGCAGGCTTCTACCCAGACTAACCGTTTGGGCGAACTCTTGATGGATTCTGGCATCATCAACAAAGCTGTTTTCGGTGCTGCTATGCAGCGCTCCTTGGCTACTGGCCTTCCTCTTGGTCGCATTCTTGTGCTCAATGGTTCGATGCCTGATTCACTTTTGCGTGTTGCTCTTGAGCTGCAGGTACGGGTGCGCGACGATATGATGGCTCGTCAGGAGGCTCTTGATGCTCTGAGAAATGAGGCGACAAAAGCCGGTGCCTCCCTTTCAGGCAACCAAGGCCTGTATGCCGATCTTTCTCTCCGGCCCACTTTACAGAAGACAGTTCGCATTGGTGAACTGTTGGTAATGGCCAATTTTCTAAATGAAACTGATGTGATGAGCTGCTTAGAGCTTGGTCTTTTGAGTGAACGCCCCATTGGCGAAGTCATGGTAGAGCAGGGTTACGTCTCACAAGAGATGCTCCATGTTGCCTTGACTGTGCAGCAGATGATTGAAGACGGATTGTATGACCGTGAGTCGGCTGGCGCCGCCCTGAAGCAGATGCAGGAAACTGGTACGATTTTGCCTGAGGTTCAAAGTCGACTTATTCAGGCTAGCCAAGGGCCAGGAGCTGACGATGTTGCCGAGAGTAGTGGTGAGCTTGAAACAGAGTTTTCACAGGCCGCAGCAATCGCTAACGCTCCGGCTACTTCTGATGATGGACCTTCTCTTGAATCTTTGATGGCTTCGGTGGTTGGTAACACTGAAAGTAAACCCACTGGTTTGGCTAATCCAGGCAACACGTTGTCACGCTTGGCGGCTCTAGAAGCTCATTATCTGAAGGATGAGCCCCTTTCCGAAATTCCAGCTATAGAATCAGCTCCTGATTCTGGAAGAGCCTCTGCTAGAAGCTCCGGTAAAGATTCTGGCAAAGACACTGCTACTAAAGACTCTGGCAAAGAGTACGGTGGTGATGGTGGTGCTGGTAGTCAGCATACATTTGAAGATTTGTTGATCGCGGCAAAAGTAGTTTCTAGCGATGATATTGACCGGGCCTTGCAAATGGCGCGTCAAAATCCGCTTGCTTTGGCCGATATCTTGAAAGTTACTGGCTTCCTCACCGATGTCGGTCGGCAAGCCGCTCTTGACAGCAATTTGTTAATGGAAAAAGGCGATCTTGCTTTAGACAATGCTGCTCAAGTGCTTGACCATTGTATTAATCAAGGACGTTTGCGCAATCTTACTTTTGAACAGGCTTTGGTTGAGCTGGGCTGGACCAGAGAGGTTGAGGCGACCGAATCATTGCCAGAAGCGGTTAAAGAAGCAGTCGCAGAAGCCGCACCATTTAGTTTAGAGTCTAAGCTGTTCGCGGTAGAAGAATCGCTGGCTTCAGAAGCTGCTGAGTCTAAAGTAACTGAATCGAAAACATCGCCTGTTGAAGCGATTGTGGCCAAGCCTGCTGAAGTAGCGGCGGTAACTCAATCTAGTGAGGCCCCAGACCTTTCTGATTTGCTAAATAGCCTAGATATTACCCCTGATATTCCGCCCAGTGTAGCTCCTGAAATTGCTCCTAGTGTAGCTGCTGAAATTATTCCTGAAGTTGCCGCACCTCTTGCTGACGACAAAGGTTCTGATCTTCTAAGTCTGTTTGGCCTGGCTGAAGATGGTTCAGAAATCGGTGAGGTTGATGAAAAAACGGCGCTCGCTGCATCTCATTCTGAGGCTTTGATCGCCTCTTTAGCGCAAATTCCTGATGCGGCCATAGCTAGTGCTGAAGCTGAAGCTTCTGCCGATCGTCCCGATGCCTTTGAAACTACTGCAGTTTTTCGTTCGATGGCAGAAGCCGAAGTAGACAAAATTGCTGACATGGCTGCTTCTGAGGACGCTTCGCTGGATAGCCTTCTCAGTAAGTTGGAAGGAGCCGTAAACAATGCCGCGGTCACTGGTGCGCATTCGCCTTCAAACGGAAGCGCTGCCAAAGTTGCCGATATTAGTGATTCTGAATTTGGTATTGCTGGTGATGCTCACCTTGGCTCTGATTTCCTTGCGTCTGATAGCTTGGTGATCGGTGCTGAATTTAGTCTGAGTCCGAAGCTAGAGCCGAAACCAGAACCGAAACCAGAACCGAAACCAGAACCGAAGCTAGAACCGAAACCGGAACCAGAGCAGCCAGCACCATCAGCTGCACCAGTAGCCGAAGATGAAGTTGATATGCGTTCGCTGTTCTCTAGTCTCAAATCGGAACCAGCCAAACCTGGTGATTCGACCAGACCGTCAAGCAGTGCTGCGGCTCCCGCTCCGGTGAAGGCAGCTGAGTCTTCTTCTTCCGCGCTTGTAATTCCGCAGTTGACACCTCAAGTGGCTGCTACAGCTGAGATTCCACTTCCAGCGGCCGTTGCAGCTACCCTAGACCCGACGCCAGCACCGGTTGTCGCTGCTCCTGCTCCAGCACCTGCTCCAGTTCCAGCGCCAACTCCAGCACCGGTTGCCGCTGCTCCAGCGCCAGCTCCAGCACCGGTTGCCGATGCTCCAACACCGACACCAGCACCAGCGCCAGCACCGGTTGCCGCTGCTCCTGCTCCAGCGCCAGCTCCAGCACCAGCACCGGTTGCCGCTGCTCCTGCACCGGCGCCAGCTCCAGCACCGGTTGCCGATGCTCCGGCTCCAGTGCCAACTCCAGCACCGGTTGCAGGTGCTCCAGTCCATGCCGCCCCGAGCGCCTCAAGTTCGCGTCTGGCTAAGATGAATGAGGCTGAGGTTGCTGCCGCCAAGGCTGCACAAATTGCCACCATGTCTTCGGCTTTAACTAAGATGGCCGAGATGCATTACGAGCAAGAAAACTATCCAGAGGCTCAGCGAGCCTACGAGCGCATCCTGTCGTGGCGGCAGGGTGAGCTAGGTGCTTCTCATCCAGAAGTGGTCGATGATCTTAATAACCTAGCTGGTGTGATGTGTGTTCAAGGTCTGTTTTCAGAGGCCGAGCCGCTGATATTGAGAGCTGTCACCATTCTCGAGCATGCTGAAGTGCCTGAGCCATTGAAGTTGGCTGAGAACCTCACTAGCTTAGCTGGCTTACAGTTCCAGCAAGGCATCTTCGACAAAGCTGAGCCGCTACTGGCCAAGGCACTTGTGCTGCGCGAAAAAGAATTGGGCGCTGATAACCCTGAATTGGCTGACAGCTTGCGCGATTTTGCTAAGCTTCTGAAGAAGTTGGGCAAGCCCGAAGAAGCAGAGAAGCACTATAATAGGGCTAAGGTTCTTCTTGGTCGGGCCTGATATCTCGTGAGTGCGCGAATTTTGCCTTCTAAATTTCGCCCAGTTGTTCACGTCAGCCTGGCTGTTATGACATTGTTGTATAGTCCTCTCGCTATCTGGGCGGCTTCAGCTAAGCAGGTTGCGCCAGCAGATCCAGCTGCCTTAGTTTGTCGCCAAGGCGAGCAGTTGCTTCTGCAGGGGCAGGTAAAAGCGGCCGAAGATTCGTATAGAGCTGCTGTAAAAGCCTATCCTCAATCATTGCTGGCTTTGTCTGGTCTAGCTAGTTGTTTGCTGGCTCAAAACAAGGCTTATGCTGCTCTAGAGCAAGTTAGTCGTATGCTTGTTTTAGCAACTCCGATTGCTTCAGAATCGGCAGAGAAGCCAAGTCTTGCGACTATGCCTCTGTCGTCATGGCTGGTTTGCGCCAAGGTTTATCATCGTACTGGTCATTTAGATAAGTGTTTGTATTGCTACGATGCTTATTTGAAGATTGCTCCTAAGAGTGACGAGCGTGAGCAATATGAGGCTTTAGCAGGTGTTATCCGCTCGCAGGTCAATGCTGCTAAGGCTAAACCTAACCAATACGTAGTCACCGTTGGTGGTGCTGCAAATTATCTCAAAGATGCGGTTTCTGATGGGCTATTTCGCTGGCCGCTCAAGCGCTTCCCTTTACGTGTCTATATCGTCAGTGCCGAAGCTCTGAAGTCCTATCGCCCTGAGTATGAAGAGGCTGTTCGTCAATCGATAGATGACTGGGATAAAGCTACACTTGGCCAGATCGGTTTGAAGATTGTTGACTCGGCCGATCAAGCTGACATCACCATCAATTTCGTTGATGATTTGCATGCGCCGGCCTTGCGGGCTGAGGCGGGCAAGGCAAAGCTGCATAGCAATATGGAGGGTGTCGACAACGCCAGCATACTGCTGCTAACCATATCGCCATTTCCCGATCAGCTCATGACTAAAGACTTTATGCGCATGATTGCTGTGCATGAAATCGGCCATGCGCTTGGTCTAACTGGTCACAGCCCATACGAAGAAGATGTCATGTTTCCTGCTCTTTCTAATCAACGTGGTATCACCTCGCGCGACGTTGCTACTTTGTATAAGCTCTATGAACTTGGAGGTGCCACAGCATTTGATCTTGACTCCGCTGATTTGACGGACAAAGGGAAAATTCAATTGCTTTTTGCCGAGGCCAGCAAAGCGAAAGCTAACAACGACACTGCCAAGGCCTTGGAGTGTTTTGAGAAAGTATTGAAAATTGATGGTGCTAATAAAAATGGGAGAATGCTACTGGCTTGCGAACTCAATAATTTGGGTTTGAGCAAAGTTACAGAGCCTGCGCAAGCCCTGAAATATTTTCGCTGGGCCAGTTATTTTGATTCTGAGCAAATCGTTTACGAGAAGAATATTTCTAGCTGTCTATTTAACTTACAAATAGGTGAAAGCGCGGCCAGTCGTCTTAATCAGGCACAGCTGTGTCTATCATCAAAAGACTATCGAGGAGCCGTGGTTGAGTATCGCGCCGCGTTTAAGCTAAGTAAGTCTGCTGCTGTCGCTCTAAAGCTCGCTGAGGTTGAGAAGCTGGCGAAGACGCAGGCTTGTTGCGACTAGAACGGCTGCTGACCTTTTAAGCGAGGCGCTTGACTATGAAGAACCTTACCCTCTAGTACTGCCGTGTGCACGGCTCAAAGTTCAATTGGTACGTGCCTTGTTACAACTGTGGGCAATCTAGTGATTGTCTATAAGTTGACTGCTCGCTCCATTTTTAGATGGAACCGGGTGCGCTTAGCTCCGTCATGTACTTCGTACTAGTATTGCGGAGAGCTGAACAATGAATAGTGAAGAACCTAGGACCGGCATAGATAGCCCCCGTGATTGCTCGCTCAAAATTGTAAGTGATAATGTGGTTTCTTTGGGCTCAACGGTGGAGATACCGGAAAGTGAGTCTCCCAAAATCGCACAGCAAGAGTCTCGTTGCCAGAATGGTGTTTGCACTTTGAATTGGAAACCTCTATGGGCAGCCTGATTGCATGGATTTCTAAAAGGACGAGAGCGTTCATATTTATGTGCTTGCTCTCGCCATTGTCACGATTGTATTGAACTAGTGTTAGCTAGTTTTGAGTTGGATGGTTTTGAGTTGAATGGTTTTGAGTTAGAGGACTTTATATGAAAGCGAAAATGTCCAATAAGCCTAGCGAAGCAGCTACCTATTTGTGCAATAAGTGCAGCAAGCAGTTTCAATTTGATCAAGGAAGTCTGGCCTGTCCTCGCTGTAAAAATGCCGACAAAACAGACTTGGTTGTAATTTCAATCAAAGATAACCCAGAAGAGAACCAGCTCTACACCGAGGACGACTTTCTCGGCGGCTAGGTTAGGGAAATAGGCTCGTGTTGAAGAAGCAAGTGGGAACTAAATGGTCTTAAGTCGATCACTGACTATTCATAGGGTGCTGGCTGTCGACGCCGGTGAAAGGCAGCATGTAACAGTTTAAGTCAAGTCTTTAGTTTGTGTGGAGATACTATTTATGAATAAGTTGGAGCAAAAGGCTGGATCGTACGAGTTGAGCCAAGATTCTGTTGATATCGATAACTTTTCCAACTGGATTTTTGTTTTCTTGGGACTGGCCGCGCTTTCAGTTATTGTTGGAGCATTTGTGCTGTGGTCAAACCTTCAGAGAGAGAACGAAGCTGTCCTGTCGCCTAGGCCTGTTGTCGATTCGGGTGCGGCGCCGACTAATGTAGTCGTGACAGACGGTATAAATGGCGGTGCCGGTCCAGGCTCAAGCCCTCTTAAACCATCTAAGCTGCCCTAGTGCAAATCTACACAGCTAGTTGCCCTTCTCTTGTTAGAAATGAAGCTGTAAGCTTTACCGGCTGTGGCTTTTGAAGAATTCCCACATTTCGTTGCTGGCATCTATGTCTTGACTTATTTTGCCGGTCAGCCCAGAAATGGCGCTTAAGTTCGGGCAGCCTGGCCAGGTATGTCCTCCGCCTTCTATGGTATAGAGCACCACTTGATTGGAGGACGAACCATAGCTTTCTCGTCTGACGGTGGTGCCATCTCTGGGGTCGCGGTCGGCTTCTTGTCTGGTTTGGGGGCTGCCCGAACAGTTGTTGTGGCTAGTCCAAAAACCAATTGTTTCTGGCACTGTCATCAGCCCGCCATAGCGAGCCAGGCCATTATCAATTGAGCCTAGTGAACTCAAACCCAGAGCTTCGCCCAGTTTGCCGATGTCTTTGGTGCGTCCATCTGCCCAGGGAAGCAGCGGGTCATCGGTGCCAAGAAAAAATACAATTGGTACTGCTTTACTGCCTTGCATCATTCCTTGTGTATGATCCATCATAGTTGAGGCGACAACACCAGCAGCAGCAATTCTGTCTGGGAGATTGCAGGCTAAAGCCTGGGCAAAGAAGCCACCATTGGAGATACCGCAGGCATAGATTCGTCTACGATCAACATTCACTTGTTTTGCCAGCTTATCTAGCAGGCTCGTGACATAAGCAATGTCATCAACTCCTGAGCTGGTGCGGCCGTCGCTCCAGCGGTTGTTGATACCATCTCCATATACAGCGATAAAATTATTGTGATCTGCCACTGGGTTGAAGCCTGTCATTCCCATCATCATCGTGCTGTTCATGTGCAGGCCATGAAAAATTAGCACTACTGGCATTGGCTTGCTGCGCTCGTAGCCTGGCGGTACATGCACCTGAAATTGACGTTGTAGCCCGTCGACCATGACCGAATCGACAAAGTGGTATGACTTACCTTTTTGTTGGCTTTGCTGACCATGCGCTGGCGCAGCGGCTGCTGTGCTCTGATTAGGCTGAGTCGCTTGATAGGTTTGAGTGGTCTGTCGCCGGTATTGTGGTTGTGGCTGCTGTTGTTGTTGCTGTTGTTGCTGTTGTTGTTGTTGATATTGAGGCTGTTGTTGATAGCGCTGCTGCTGCGGAGATTGTTGCCGACTTTGGCTGCTGGGCACAATGCGCGCCTGGCGAGAGCCGGGTACCCATTCGTACTGTGTTTGAGCTGACAATGGCTGTGGCATTGCCGTTACGATAGATATCGTCGCTATAAGCGTCGCAATCGTCATGATCGACAGAAAAGAGAGAGTAGTCGGTTGTTCTTTAACCTTTGCCGGCATAGTTGCCCTTCTCTGGCTAGATAGTGTTTCTCCTTTTGACTAGTCTAACACCGCTATTTCCGCTGGAATTAATGGCGGTACTGGCGAGGTGGTAATAGTATGTTCAGTAGTATGGGTAGTAGGATAATAAGAGCTGATGAGGACTACTTCGATGACAACTGTAAGAACGGCAGCAGAAAACAAGAGGAGCCGGATGGCTAAGCAGTTAAGCTTTTTGCTAGCACTTCAGGTCGGCTTAGGTCTAATTGGCCAGTCGGCTTTCGCTGAAGGAGCTTCTGTCACCACTTCAACTACGACTACCACTTCAGCTCCGACTTCAGCTCCGACTTCAGCTCCGACTTCAACTCCAACTTCAACTCCAACTGCCTCTACTGTGCCAGCTTCAGCCGCAACCCAATCTGCTGCCGCTCCCGCCGACACGGCCCCTCCCGCTGTAGCCGCTGCAGATGGCCCTCTGGTAGAGCCTGGTCCGGCCGAGGCCAAGCGCACAGCATTGGTTCTGCGAATCTTCAACGCCAAAGCCCAAGGAATTGGTATTGACGCTTACTTAAATGCTTTTGCCATGCTTGAAAATTCGGTTAAGACCGGTGAGACCGAGGCCAATTTAAACAAGCGCATCGATTCACTCAATAGCAGTCTTGATGACCAATTGAAACGCAGTGCCGTGTTGAAAACCCAAAGGCCAGCGCCTCCGGTTGCGGCATCGGGCTTCCCTGCCGGTGGACTAGGCGGTGGTGGCAATTCTTCTGCAGGCGGTACGAGCGACCTCATTCGCAAACTGCAAGAAAAATATGGCGACCAAATTCCAGCTAATTTGAAAGATAAACTAGGCGCTGGTGGCCAGATTCCCGATAACTTGAAAGACAAAATTCCAGCTGGGCTTGGTGGTCTTGACCAAAGTCAGATAGAAGATTTGATCAAAAAATATAAGAAGTAGCGCCAAGCTTTATGACCTCACGCTCAAGTTTTGGCCCGCTAGTATCGATTGTGATAGTCACTTTGGTCTGTGCCCTGCTTGCTTCTTTGTCTTTGCTGATCTATTGGAATGAGCTTGAGAGGCGAATTGATGTCTTATGTGCCTCAAAGAGCTGGGCAGAGTGCGCTCCTCTTGTGGCCGGCGATATTAGTTTGCGCTGGCCCTTAATTGCCTCGCAAGGTGCCGATCAGGTGGGTCCGGCTCCACTACTCCAGAATTATTTCATGGAGTTGGCTGGAGGGCATGCAGAGCAGTCTAACCAGTCATCAGAGGCACCGGCAGCTGAGGCAGTTGCTTTAATTGTCGACAGAGCAAAGTTTTACGAATATCAATGGCACTTTTCGCACCTCTCTGAGGCCTATGGGCGGTGCGCGGTGGGCCTTTACAGAAAGCGGGCCAAGGCTGCTTTAGCAACGGTGAGTACAGACAAGCAGGCAGCTGCAGTAAGTCTTGAAGCTTTGGCTAACGGTTTGCGCCATCTGGCCGAACTCTACCAGCGGCACGGTAAGTATTTAATTGCTGAAAAAGCGCTGAAAGAATCTATTGATGTGGCTACTCAGGGTTTTGCCTTGGCTGATCAAAAATCGGCTGAACTCTTTCGGGCAGAGCTTTTGGTCGATTACGGCGCTCACATCAAGATTTTGAATGACCTGGGTCGTACTGCTGAAGCTGAGCATGAGAGCAAGCTATTGCTTGAACAGTGAACTCTGGATAGTGGGCTGTTATTTGTCTTTCCCTGGTAGCATCATTTTTATGGCTTCGTTGTAATCGGCGGCTTCAGCCACTTTTTGTTCGTTCGCCACTACTTTTAAGCCAGTTGGCATCGCAAATTGCTGCTGGCTAAATTTGCTGGGGGTGATTTTTCCGGTTGCTAGTTGGGTTTTTCGGTCGTGATCCATGTCGTAGTACACAAGCGAGAGTGGCATTGCTTCTTTATAAGGAAAGCCATAGAAAGTTGAGACGCAGCGATAAATGTTAGGGGCGAGATTGAATTTGTTTGAAACTATATAGCAGACGCTTTTGGCACTGCGCGATGGTGCCTCTCTTTTTGTAAAAAGTTGCACTTGTCGTTGTTGAAACGCTGGTGTTTCGCTGTATTCCACTGTGGAAAGGCAGTTGAGCATTCCCTCTCTAACTTTTTTCAGAGGGACTGCCTCAAGTCGCTGGGCATCGAACAAATTCTTGGCGGTTTGAAATTGACTTCTAAAGTCTTTCATTTCTATTGTGCAGCGCTTGCCTGTGCGCATGCTCCAGACTTGAACTTGGGTGTACGGAGGGACGAAGAGATAGGTTTCGCCACCACGCAAGGGCGTCATCTTTACACCGTACTTGCAAGCAATAAGCTCTTGGTCGCCTCGCATCAGTGAGGTTTGTCTTAGAGTCCAGCCGATTTCAGTGGTTTCCTTAGCGGTGGCTTGACTCGACAGAGAAGCCACGAGGAGGCAGGCGGCAAGGGCATAGCAGCATGAGTGAACTAGTCTGAACAATAGGTATATTCTGTCGTTGGTGGTTGATGTCATAGAAACAGTCTGACCTGCGTACGAAATTTTTTTGAGGCAAAGGGAACTCCAGATTCTCTGACTAAGTGATGCCTAAACGAAAGAGTGATATTTCACTATTGTGAAATATCACTCTTAATTCCGTAAGCTGATCTTTCAAAAAAAGGTCAGAAATTGGAGTTGTCTTGACTAGTACTTATCTCGAATAGTACTCAATTACCAAGTTCTCTTTGAACGTTTGATCTAGCGATTCACGATCTGGAACCAATACATATTCAACTTTTAGTTGCTCAGCATCGGTCTTGAGCCAGGTTGGAGTTACGCTTGTCAAGCCGATGTTCATTGGTTTGACGGAGGCAGCACTCTTCGGATCGACAGTTATTACGTCGCCTGGACGCATTCTGGCTGATGCGATGTTCAAGCGTTTGCCGTTGACCTGAACGTGGCCGTGGGTGACTACTTGTCTGGCTTGTCTTCTTGTGCCGACTAGGCCAGAGCGGTAGAGAATATTGTCAAGACGAGATTCGAGAATCTGCAACATGACAGTACCGGTAACGTCCTTAGCGCGAGTAGCTTCTTCGTAGACAGAATAGAACTGGGATTCGCTGACATCATAGGTCCAGCGAATTTGCTGCTTGGCCTTGAGTTGCAAAGAGTATTCCGAAGTTTTCTTTCTGTCCTGACCATGTTGGCCTGGGCCAAAGGGTTTGCGAATGAAAGCGCATTTTGGCTTTCCGCAAAGACTAGCTCCTACTGACCTGCAGCGCTTACAAATTGATTTCGTGTACCGCACGATTACTCCTTAAATATGGTGGATATGGTTGATGTATAGAGATTTAATATAGTTCGATCGCAGTTTTGGTCACCTGATTGGTTTTTTGGCAAATCCCTGGAAAAGGCAGAAAATCGCCAAAACACTTACCTGGTGTGCCTTTTGGGCGTCTGCTAGACTGAAGCGCCGCGGCAGTCATCGCAGTACCCTTTTAAAATAAGCTCTGAGTGCGAAAAATCAAAGCCATTTCGCTCTGCTATTAACGAACCTAAATCAGAAAATATCGATTCTGCCTCTAAAGTTTTGCCGCATTTGAAGCAAATCAGGTGATCGTGGGCCCTTTTATTAGTTGAAGTTTCAAAAGCTTGGGCCTTTGGCTGCTTAACAGAGTTGACAAAACCTTCGGCTTTCAACTTGTCTATTGCCCGATATACGGTCGATAGAGAGGCTTTTACCCCATCGCTCTTGGCAAGCTGGTGTAGCTCGGCTGCTGTCAAGTGGCAACCGTCGTCACGTGCTTCTATTAATTTTTTCAACTTTGCTGCAACTCCGCTCGGCGGAAGGTCACCTTCTTTACGAAATCTGGCCAATAAACGATAAATCGAACGTTCACTTACCGTAAGCCCTTTTTGTTTGGCCAAAGACATCAGCTCTAACGGGCTGATGTCTCGACCCTTGGGGCTGGTGGTAATTAGCTCACGCAATCTAACTCGTAGGTTCCTATCGTCTTCGGTCATAAGGTCTTGAATCAACTTCTCTTGGTGCATTGACATCTGTTGCTCAGGCAATCGATGTGGTCTTGGAGGCTCGGGTGACCACCAATAAGAAATGCTGATCGCAGAAACTTATCTTTGTTGTGCATGGTGACAAGGCCCGTATCCCAGCGCACAATCATGTCGTTGTCTTTGTCATGGAAAGCAATTGTTCCGCCGACATTGGCTGCGATGGTCGTGCTGGCAAACTTAGACCAGACGCGGCGCCCCCTAAGGTTTTGAAAGCTTGCGGGAGCGAGGGAGTCAACGCTAATTTTCTTCTCTGTTGAAGAGATTGGAAACTTTGTATGTAACCACTGGTGGTGGCTGATTGTTGCGCTCATTTGCGGTTGACCTTAATAGAAGACACTGGCCGGGGATGAAAAAACCAAGAAAGACATTGCCATCTATTTTGTGCGAGTGGTTCTCAACTGGTTTTTGAAGTTTGAGTTCGCTGGCGTCATTGATTTCAAAATTCAATGTTGCTCCTTTGAGCCAGTTGCCTGTGCCCGATATGCTTGGAACTATTGAGTATTAACCGATTTAGCGATTTCCACCGATTTACTATCTGATAGACAGTTGGTGGGAATAATTCTCAATTGAAGCATGGTTATCATAACCTAGATGCGAATAGTTTCAACACTTGAGAAGGTCCATTTAACCTTTAGTTCCGGTAGGGGCCTACTTATGCTTTCTTTCGGGTAAGTTTCGCAATTGCACCTTTTTCGCATTAAGCTGGCAAATTTGGCAAAATCGCCTAAGGGCTGAACGTTTGTGATGCCAAGTTGCGCTACGTGCGCGATGTGCTTGTAAGGCCAGCTGCGATAAAGTTGCAATAAGCTAATTGACAGTAAATGCGACTGATTTGAGAATGGTCCCAATATTCAGCGTTTCGAGCTGCCGGCTGCTCTCGTTTTTCGTTGAATTATCTTGGTCTAGATCAATAGGGTGTAGTTCTACTTTTCTATCCTCGCAAAATTTCAGGAATCCCAACCAAACAAGAAAGCAACTCATCCACTGTAAGAACTATCTTCATTGGACTAAGCCGACTTGAGACAAAAGAAAGTGAAAATCGTTTTCGTGATTGTTCGCTGTTTTTCTGTCTTATTGTTTGCGGCATTTTGTCTTGGCATTCGATGCCGATGTCAATGTTCACCTTGGCGCAGCTCTCGCTATCGAGGGCGAACAGCCCCACCTCGGTAAACTCTTTACGCCGGTCGCCGACAGGATGCCATTGCCCTGCTCGCCGTCGGCAAGTACGAACAAACTGACGTTGGCTCGGCCTGCTATCATTCCAAACTTTCTGGTGCCATCAGCATCCGCTTGCGCGACACTCACGTGCGCCTCTGCCGCGAGTGGTATAACGACTTCCGCGGCCTCAAGCTTGATGAGGGGCTTGATTCGACCTTTTCTTACCAGGCGGTTCTACAGCCGCCGGTTCTCTCTGAAAATCCAAAGAAAGCTGACTAAATATGTCTGAGAAAATCAAAATTTACGTCTGCACCAAGGGTAAGAAATGTCCGAAGAAAGGAAGTGATGCCGTCTGCACCGCTTTCGAATCTGCTGTTTCTGAGCTTGGTTGCGACGGCACTGTCTCAATCAAAGGCAGTAAGTGTCTGGACCTGTGCAAAAGAGGCCCAGCAGTCGTCACCATGCCCGACAAAGTTTCGTACGGGCGCGTTACCGCGGCCGATGCCAAAGAAATTGTCGCCAACCTCGTTTCCGGCGGCAAGCCCATCGAGCGTTTGCGCATCAAGAAGAAAGACTAGGAATATTATCTATGAAACTTCATTCGCCTAAAGCTAGGATTGCCTGGCTTTGATTGATGCTGCCTTGAATGCCGGCGGAAGCCCTGCTGAGCGATTGCCAGTTCTGTTTCGTTAAGAAACTTGGGCCATACTCACTGCGTGTCGCTAAAGCTCTGCATCTTCGTGGTCTGGTTCAAAGTCGCCTCGGTGACCACAAGCGTGCTCACTCGTTCCACCGGGCCGCTGATACTGTCTATGGCAAGGTGCGTCCGCTTTCATACGAGCGCATTGCCAACCTTCATCAACTCGGCTTTAAGCAAGACTGGTTGGGCATGCTTGCCGAAGCGGAAGCAACCCGTCAGTTTGCCAACCAGCTAAACAAAATGTTGGTGATGCAGAGCGTGCGCCGGCGTTTTTGATTTGCCCTGCTCTGTTCGAGCCTCATCGAGATGGATATAAGTAGATGAGCTGTCTAAGGCTAAACAGGAGAGTTAGAATCTCTTACTCTCCTGTTTCTGTCTATTTCTTCTTGTTTAACCGAGGGCCTGACAATTTAAAAAAATGACGCAATTTATACTATATGAGATAATTAATTTATGACTTTGGCTCCGAGAAGACAGGGCGAACCCAGAGGGAAGCTAGGGAGAAGTCGGGGGAAGGCCGGAGAAGAAATTTGAAACCAAATGGAGTTTATTGCGTCAAGGGTGATCCAAGGAGAAAAGCGATGGAAGACAAAAAAACAACTCACAAACTTCTTTATAAGTCTCTAGCCGAGGTTGTTAGCTCTAAACGCAAGAGCCTAAAAATGACACAGCAGCAGCTGGCTAGCGCATCAGGAATCGACCGCGTTTTTATTAGCAATGTTGAACAAGGTAAGCGCAAACCAAGTTTCGGTTCAGTAGCGAGCATTGCCCGTGGACTGAATTTGACCTTTGCGAAACTTGTTAGCGATTGTGAAAAGTGCATGATTCGTGATTCAGCAGGCTATCCTGGCGAAGCTCCCGTGCCAGATTTTGCTCAGGATATAGCGTAGCCATTCGATTTTGGCCTTGCTAGCGTTGTTGCTTTTTTCGAGCTAAGATTCAGAAAAGCAACGGGAGCGATTATGAAAAGCAAAACGTCAGAACCATTGCAGCCACTGCTAGTTTGGAAAATTCGACGTTCTAAATTTATGTCGCGGGCATTTTTACCTTTGCCCGTAGGTTTGGCGGTGGCTACAACTTTTGGCCTTAGTGTGTCTGCAATGACCGGTTTTGTGCTGACTGGTTTTGTGCTGACTGGTTGTAGCGCTTCGCCTGGTCACTCTGCTCTAGCTGAAACTGCAGACAAGCAGTCTCGGCCGATTGCATCTCGCGGAGAGGAAGGCTCTAGTGGGAGTTCTGGGGGAAGCGTTGACGGTAATCCAGGCGGTAGTGCTGGTGCAAACGCTGATCCCGATGCCAGTGTCAGTTCTGACGACTCCGGCGGCATGCCTGGTGTGAGTTCTGGCGGAAGCGCTGGCTCTAGTCCTGGCTCTAGTCCTGGCTCTAGCCCCGGTGGAGGTGCTTCTGCACCATATGTTGGTTCTGGTGTAGTTAACGGTTCACCTGGTGCCTCTGGCCCGTCGGATCCCGACACTGTAGTTAGCAGTGGCCCTTTAGACGACCATCATGAGTGGACCCAAGAAGAAATGCTCTTGGCTAGGCCGATGCCTATGAGTCAAGAAGAGAGAGATTTTGTCTTTAAGCGTAAGGCGCCAGAATCTATTCGCACGTGGACTTTGGGTGAGTTTCAGGACTACACCAATTCGCCTATGGGGCGCAGTCAGATGTTGCAAGAGGGTCGCCGGTGGGTTTCTATTAAGGCTACATTGAAAGAGCAATTGGCTTTGGGTCAAGACTTTCTAGCGGGCGGTGCCAAGGCAAAGCCGAAAAAGGCTAAACCTGTTGAAGATTCTCAGTCACCAGAAGTTATTCCTGAATTTTTGATTGACGATGGCGTTTTTGTCGGTGCTGAGTGTGCCACCACTTTTGATCGGCTGAAAGAATGTCGTCAAGACATAACTGATCTGTGTCGTTCGATAGATGGCGTTAAGAAAACAGCCGGTAAGCGTGGCCGTTTAGAGGCTCTTGAACGATACATGAACTCTCAGTAGCGCTTTAATTGGTTTCTTCAATGGATCTTTTAATAGCGCTTGCATTTGCAAAAAAACAGAATTTGGCAAAATTGAAATTATAAAAAAGCCGCCCAGATAAATCTGCGGCGGCTTTTTTACTATCGTCTGACTGCCTATTGCGTAGGCTCGATATTTCTTGCTGCTTCAAGTCAGAATCCACAGCTAGCGGGTTATCGCTACAATTTCCGGTCTGCGCAGACCTGACGTTTCCACTTAACCCCTCGGCTCAAAGCACTCAACTTAGTGTGTGCTCACCGGTTATGTAATTAGTATAGCCGAATGAAAGATAGTTGGAAGTCCCCCGATGAAACTATTTTGCATATCTGATGACAATTAATGAAGTGGCATGGATGGCCGATTTGTATATCCTCCTTGCTAGTCAAGCGCGTGAACCACTCCGCTGCCAACAATAGACTCGATCGTATATACGATCGAGTCTATTGTTGTGCACAGCTTGAAATTATTCGCTGCTTACTCAGGGGCAGCGAGCGGTGCGGCAGATATCACCGAGATAGCTAGGTCAGCAGTATGGCCAGGCCTTCATTTGCTCTCACTGTAACTTGGCTCGTGCTTAGATACTCGTGGTCCATATAAGTAGAAGCAAGGCAGCGGCCTTGTAAATTGTGATTTTTGACTGAGTTGGTGAAATTTAGGATCACGGCAATTCTTTCACTTTCAAATTGACGTATATAAATGAAAAGACCGTCCTCTTCTTCTTCTTCTTCTAGCACTGTTTGGCGATCCATCTTTTCTAGAGCACATGTTGGTGCAACTAGTCGGCTAGACCCTACAGAGCAGTAAGAACCTTGACTAAGGGCTTTGCGCTGCTTGCGTAGTTTGAGTAAATGCTTTACTAGATTGAGCATCGATTGGGGCTGCTGCTCTTGCTTAGCAACGTTTACTTCGTTGTAATTAGCACTAATCGGTAGCCACGGTTCAGTATTGCTAAAGCCACTGTATGCGGTTCCGTCCCATTGCATTGGTGTGCGCTCAGGATCGCGTTGTTCACTGGGCACATCGGGTTGTCTGATGCCTCTGGGGTCAACAATTTTGTCAGGCGGTATCTCGCCATTGAGCATACCAATTTCGTCGCCATAATACCAAGTTGGCGACCCGCGCAGAGTAAGCAAAAGCATTGTGGCTACTCGGGCTTGTTCACTGCCGATGCGGCTGGCAAAGCGAAACTTATCATGGTTACCCAGTACCCAGTTTGGGCTGCAGTCTGGTGGTAATGCCTGTTCATATTCGTCGACGATTTTGCGAACAGCAGAGGCTTGCCAATTTTCTAGTCCTTCTGTAATTAGATGAAAGTTGAAGGGCAGGTGGCACTCTGGTTTATCCTTTGTGCCATAGTAAGTAATTAGCTGATCGTAAGGTAAATACGCCTCACCGATCATCATTCGTTCGCGCCCGGGGCTGCTAAATTGGTCTAGCACCTGACGCATCATTTGAATGATTATGTGTGTTTCTGGTTGGTCTTCAATTTTTGTATGAATAGTGCGATCCCGTTCAATGAGATTTTTGTTCCAGTTGAGATTGACCGGCTCGTCGGCAAAATCGTCAGCTTCTACAAGCAGCCAGATTACATCTACTCTAAAACCATCAACGTTGCGTTTGAGCCAGAAGCGCATGACGTCAAGCATTGCATCTACTACTAGTGGGTTGCGGAAATTTAAATCAGGTTGTTCGCTGAGAAACTGATGGAGAAAATATTGCCCTGACTCTTGGTCTAGTGTCCAGGCTGGTCCGCCAAAATAGCTGGGCCAGTTGTTTGGGACACCGCCACCAGGGGCGGGGTCGTGCCAGACGTACCAGTCGCGCTTAAAGCTTTCTTTTCCCTCTAGCGCCTCTTGAAACCAAGCGTGTTGATCTGATGTGTGATTGGGCACCAGATCAATTATTACTTTGAGGTTGCGTTTGTGTGCTTCGGTGACTAAATCATCGAAGTCTGCCAGGTCGCCAAAAAGTGGGTCTACGTTGCAGTAGTCTGATATGTCATAGCCAAAATCTTTGTTTGGCGATGGATAGAATGGGCTGAGCCAGATGCAGTCAATGCCAAGGTTTGCCAGGTAGTCAAGTCGATTGATTATGCCCTTGATATCGCCGGTGCCGTCATTGTTGCTATCTTGAAACGAGCGAGGATAAATCTGATAGACAACGGCATTGCGCCACCATTCAATTTCGTTTGCCAGCTCATTGCCCATCTTAAAATTTCCTCTTTAAGCATTCAGCAAATTGGTTAAAACGTCAGTTTGTCCAGCCCGCTCGCATAGCGAAAACACTCAGTAGCTAAGCAAAGGGCTACGACAAAAACCGATATCAGCGATGTTTTGTCACTGCTTCTTTTGTAGCGGCGGAAATTGCTGATACCGAGCAACAGCATGCCGACAATAGCGAGGGGAAAGTAAATATGTCTGGAGACATGTAGCATACTTTGTGATTCGGAGAAAGAGAAGCCAATCAGCAGAATTACCCATCCAGTCCATTCTGTCACTAGGCTAGAAATTCTCTGAATGTCTTCTGGTTTGGTTGTCTGGCTCAATTTTCGCATAGCAATAACAATGAAGATGGCTAAGATAACGGCTAGCCCTGAATAGCTAACCATGGCTGTTTGAGCCATATCCCAGAGCAATACAGTTGAAGAATAATAGAGCCACCACTGTGCCAAAATCACGGTGGGGAAAATGATTATGGTCAGTACTATCAATGTGATGATGACATTGACTGGTGGCGGTAGGTTGTTGCGATTCGGATCTTCCGGATTGTTCATTGTTAGACTTGGTAGCCTTGGTGGTTAGTGTTAGTTTTTCGAGTCGAACAAAGCGAATTCAAGTATTTGGATTGCCGTGGTTTTATGCGTGGACAGGTCGAAAGTCTCTTCTACGATGCACGACATAATCATTTTATGAAGCATTCCACCGATCATCTCAGCTAGGGCAATGGCATCATACTGCCGTATTGCTTTGTCGTTCATCAACTGCTGTAAGTGGTTGGCGGTGCGCAGTGAAAGTTCTTTGCGCACTTCTTTGCCCTTTCCCGCCTTTTCAAAAGTCTCAATACGGGCAAAGGACAGCACAGGCATTTCGTCGCGGGCAATTTGAACAACCGAATCAATATACTGAACTAGTCCGTTTGTTTCGGCAATGTGTGGCACATACTGATCAATCATTTGGGCGCATCTATTGAAGAAGTCTTCCGAGAGTGCGTTAGAGAGCGCTTCTTTTGAGTTGAAGTAAAGATAGAGTGTGCCGGCGGCAACTCCAGCTTCGGCCGCAATATCGGTCATCTTGGCTGAGCGGTAGCCGTCGCGTATGAAAATCATGCGAGCCGCAGTTAAGATTGCTTGTTTTTTTTGCGGGTCTAGGGCTCTAGCCATTTAATTTTCCGTCTGTCTTGTCTCTTTAAGGATAACCCGGCGACCATGGTTTTTTTATAGCTTGGCCGATATCGGTCAAGTTTCGGCAGCCGATCTCCCTCGTGATGAATTCCGGAACTGTAGTAAACAATTGATATTTGGGCAACCGTGTCAATTTAATTTGGGAAGGCTTAATTAATGAATGAATTCATTCAGTTAAGTGCTAGGATAGAAACTGAACCACAGTAAAGTTTAGGAATCATATGTTTACAACAAGACGGGATGAGACAAACCAAACTGAAATTATTCGCGAGAGCTTGGGTATCGCCACATGGCATCGAGTACGTGCTGGCGCAGGTCAAAGCCCGAAGAAGTGGTTTTTTGTCGGAGCTCTATCTTTAATAGCAATTGGTGGCTTATCGGCCTTTACCTATACGCACTCTTCTTCTGGCTCAGGTACTAGTTCTGGTGTTGGGTCTGGTACTGGCTCTGCTGTATCAACGGCTAGCGCCAAGGCTGCACCTCCTGTGGTTACGGTCACCACTGAGTCGGCCAAGATCGGCCAGGTAGAGTCGGCGCTAACAGTTACAGGTTCAGTATCGGCGATTGACCCCTTAACAATTGCCTCTCAGGCTGCTGGTTTGAGTATTGTTCAAGTGCTCGCTGAAGAGGGTGATTATGTGCGCAAGGGCCAAGTTCTCTGCATTCTCGATTCGTCTATTTTGCAAGCTCAGCTAAAAGGCATGGAAGCTCACATGGTGGGCTCGCGCGCCACAGCCCAAAAGGCTGTACAGCCTAACAGACAAGAAGACATTGCTGGGCTTGCTGCCGCTTATCAGCAAGCCATGGCTGATGTGCAGCAGCGTCAGGCCATGGTGACACAAATGGAAGCAAGTCTAGTGAATGCGCGCAGTAATGCTCGTCGCTACAAAGATTTGCTCAAGGAAGGTGCTGTCAGTCAACAAGAAGCCGACAACCATGCTACCGATGAAGTAACGGCTTTTACAAATTTGCAAGGAGCAAAAGAGCAGTTTTCGGCCGCCAAATTCTTTGCCGAACAGTCTCACAATAAGCTAGAAATGGCGCAAAGAGGTGGTCGCAGAGAAGACATTATAGTTTCTGAGGCCAGTGCTGATGAGACCGCTGCCAGCGTGCAACAGCTTCGGGCTCAAATTGACCAAACAATTATTCGCGCTCCCGATGAGGGTTTGGTTACTAAGCGTCTTGCTCACATTGGAGACGTTGCCTCTAATGGCGAAGCATTGTTCGAGATCATACGTAAAGGACAACTAGAGTTGCGCGCGCAAGTGACTCAGAGTGATTTATCTAGGCTGCGGCCGGGCATATCCGCAGCCCTCTCTGATTCTGCGCGCTCAGTAAAGGGTACGATTTTTCAGATTTCGCCAACTGTAGATAGTGCCACCAGATTGGGTACTGTTCGCATTGCTATACCAACCAATTCTGGTTTCAAGCCTGGCATGTTTGTTCAAGGTAGCGTACAAGTTGGTCAGGCTGATGCTTTGCTCGTGCCTAATAGTTCGGTTCTGGCCGACGGTGATAGTAACTATGTCTTCATCTATCAGAATGGCAAAGCGAAAAAACAGCTTGTTATTGTTGGTTCACGTACAAGTGAATCGGCTGAGATTAAAAGTGGAGTCATCCCCGGAGATGCCGTAATTGTGGCTGGCGCTGGGTTCCTTGAAGACAACGATATAGTGGCCTTGAGCAAGTAACTAGATAAAGAGCAAATAGTCTCTCTCCGAGACTAAGCAATAGGGAAGACAATGAACTGGAATATCTCAGCCTGGTCAATTAGACAACCGATTCCATCGATTCTGATGTTTCTTATTTTCAGTATCGTTGGCGTCATGTCTTACTTGAGCCTGGGGATTGATGAGAATCCAAACATAGACATGCCAACGGTAACAGTCTCAATCACCGAATCTGGTGCCGCCCCCTCTGAGCTTGAGACTCAGGTGACGAGACGAGTTGAAGACGCCATCGCCGGAATTGGCAATATCAAACACATCTCCTCCACAATCAATGAAGGTAGCTCATCCACTACCATCGAGTTTGAACTGGGCACCGATGTGGACAGGGCTGTCAACGATGTGCGCGATGCCGTCACGCGCATTCGCAACCAGTTACCCCTGACGATTGATGAGCCGCAAATTAAGCGCCTTGATTTTTCTGGTGCTCCTTTTGCTACTTACACCGTTTCTTCAGATAAGCACTCACTCAATGATTTGAGTTGGTTGATTGATGATCAGATTTCACGGGTGCTACTTGCCGTTCCTGGTGTAGGCCAAGTGCAGCGCTCAGGCGGTAACGACCGTCAGGTGCGCATAGATTTAGATCCAACCAAACTAGAAGCTCTCGGTGTTACAGCCGACACTGTCAACTCGCAAATCAGATTGATGAACACCAATTTGCCTGGAGGCCGCGGCTACATCGGTGCCCAGGAACAGTCTATTCGCACCATCGGCAGCATGAAGAGTATTGATGACTTGCGCAATATGCGCATTTACTTGCTCAATGGTAATTGGTCAACTCTTGGCAATTTGGGCACCGTTAGCGATGGCATTGCTGAAACCAGACAATCAGCCATGCTTAATGGTAAGCCTGTTGTTGCCTTCCAAGTCGTGCGCTCAACCGGTAGCAGTTTGGCTACTGCTGGTAAGGGTGTAGACAAGGCCATTGCTGATCTGCAAAAGACTCTTCCTGCCGATATTCACATTACTAAAATCCGCTCCACCTTGGGCTATGTGATGGACTCTTATCACGCCACTGTCGATTCACTGGTGATCGGCGCTATTTTGGCTGTTATTGTCATTTGGGCTTTCCTCAAAGATTGGCGCGCTGCAGCCATTTCTGCCGTGGCTATGCCGCTTTCGATGCTGCCGACTTTTGCCGTGATGAAGCTGCTGGGCTTCAGTCTAAATAATATGTCGTTACTTGGTTTAGCACTTGTAATCGGTATTTTGGTAGATGATGCCATCGTTGAAATTGAAAATATCGTGCGCCATATTCGTATGGGTAAATCACCCTACCAGGCGGCTCTTGAGGCCGCTGATGAAATTGGTTTGGCGGTTATGGCTACGACCATGAGCATTATCGTTGTCTTTCTGCCTGTGGCCTTTATGGGTGGAATACCGGGGCAATTCTTCAAGCAGTTTGGTGTCACAGTTGCCGTAGCTGTCTTTTTCTCCCTTGTTGTTGCTCGTTTGATTACGCCGATGATGTCTGCCTTTTGGCTTAACAAACCAAGCGAAGAAGAGGATGATAGCAAGTCGATAACAGTCAGCACCTATCGCCACATGTTGCTATGGGCCCTCAAGAATCGCGGCAAGACCGTGCTTGGAGCATTGGCGTTCTTTGTTGTTAGTATGGCCTTAATGGCCTCTCTGCCTACTTCTTTAGTGCCTGCAGCTGACCGGGGCGAGACGCTGCTCAGTATCACTTTGCCGCCTGGTAGCCAGCTCTCTGGCACCGATGCCGTCGCTAAGCAAATGACAGATATTCTGCTGAAGCACCCAGAAGTTTCTCAGGTCTTTGGCTCAATTGGCACCCCTTCTAGTGGTCGAGCTGGGCAAGTTGGAGCGGCTGGTGAAGTCAATAAAGCGAGCTTGTACGTGATGCTCAAGCCGAAAGCCGAACGCAAACTTTCGCAGCAACAGTTTGAAGATCTAGTGCGTCCGGAGCTTGTAAAAGTACCAGGTGTGCGCGCCACATTTTCGGCCACCATGGGTCTAGGCGGCAAAGTACAAATTACTTTGGTGGGCAACGATGAAAATGATTTGCGTCAGACTTCTGAGCGCCTCACCACCGAGATGCGTACTGTGCCTGGTCTATTTGATGTTTCATCTTCTGCGGCTTTGCGACGACCAGAGATTCAAGTTACTCCCAATACCGCTGCTGCTGCCGATCAAGGCGTATCTGTTCAGCAAATTGCCCGCACTGCCACAATGGCAACCGTTGGCGATAATAGCGCCAGCTTGGCCAAATTTGACCTTCCGGATAGGCAGATTGGTATTCTCGTTCAGATTAATCCTAGTTACCGCCAAGATTTGGAATCAATTGGTAACTTGCGGGTTATGGCGATGAACAAGTCTATTCCCCTGCACCAAGTAGCCACGGTGAAATTTGGCAGCGGTGCAGCTGAGATTAGTCGCTACGACCGTAGCCGTAAAGTTACAATCACTGCTAGTTTGGCCGGTGGTGGCACCCTTGGTCAGGCCCTTGCCCTTGTGCATAAACTGCCGAGTTTCAAGACCATGCCAGCTTCTGTGCATGAAATGGCCAGCGGTGATGTCGAGATTCAACGTGATATTTTCAGCGGCTTTGCGATGGCCATTGCTGTGGCAGTGATGCTCATTTATGCTGTGCTAGTCTTGCTATTTAATGACTTCTTGCAGCCTCTGACTATCATGGTTTCGCTGCCTATGGCCGTAGGTGGCGCCGCACTTGGTTTGGTGGCATCCCACGCACCCATTGGCTTGTATGCGCTGATTGGCATCGTTATGCTAATGGGCCTGGTGACCAAGAACGCCATTTTGTTGGTCGAATATTGTTTGGTCAGCATCAAACTCGGAGTGCCCCGAGACAAAGCCTTGGTCAAGGCCGGAGAGGCTAGGCTGCGGCCAATTTTGATGACAACCGTGGCCATGGTAGCAGGTATGGTGCCAATCGCTCTTGGTATTGGCGCTGGTTCAGAGGTCAGAGCTTCGATGGCTGCCGCCGTCATTGGTGGCTTGATTACTTCGACTTTGCTTACTCTTGTGGTTGTGCCGGTGGTGTTTACCTACATCGATGATTTTGAGCATCGCTTTTTGAAAAGTAAGAATCCAAGCCGCCGCGACCTCTATGAAGCTCAGGCCGATTCTGGTTCAAGTGCTGAGACACTTGAGCGAGAAGTGGGAAATCGTTCGTAGAACTACGTATTCACGAAAATTTTACGTAGCCAGCTGTACTCTAACCTAGTATCATCTAGTCACTAGGAGTTCATTATGGCAATCCCAAACAGCTTAGCTTCAAGAATGCCTGTATCGACAGAAGGCCAGACTAGAAGCGTTGACCCCAAAATAGCCTACACGCGCAAGACGGTGGGTGGAGTGGCTGCCGAGATTGATCGCCGGGTTAATCCTGTTGTGCTGTTGATTCGCCCTCGCGATGTTGCAGCCATTCGCAAGATTCAAATTGCTTTTCTCAACAGTAAGAAAGAAGCGTCTACCTATGTCTGGTCCTCAGTAGCCATGGTTTTAGCGGTGCGGTTACTATTTCCGATTGCTGTCATGCCAATGGTAGGAATTATTGCCGTTGCTGCATTTCTTGCTTGGATGAAATACCGTTCTTTGTGTCACTGCCCGGTTTGCTCTGTTTCGTTGGTTCCTGGCGGCAACACTTGGCGCACTCCAGTGCTCGGATTTTCCACAGATGTCTGCCCGCGCTGCTCGGCACAACTTGCTATTCCTGAAAGCGAAAAGAAAATGCGTATTCAGTAGAGATTAGTGAATGCCCCACTGAAACGAAGGTTCGTCTTGCTGGGACGAGTGGGCGAAGTCATAGTCAATCTGCTTCGGTACATTGCAGCCCTGCGGTAACCGGGCAAAGGGGGCGGCGCGAAGAATAGCTTGGCGAGCCGCTTCGTCGGCTGTTGGTGAACCGTGTTTGGTGATTTTTAAATTGCCAATAGCACCATCGGGCATAAGAATAAAATTGACGCTTACTTGCGTTTTGTCTTGTCGAGCAGGCGGAGACCAGTTCTTTTTGATTTTTCTGCTAAGTTCTGCCATGTAGGGTTTGAAGTTAATTGTTGGGGAATTGCTATCTGAGAGTGGATTTTTCGATGGCCGAGCATAGGGCACTGGATGCGAATTCGTTGCGTTTTCACTGTGCATGCGTTTAGAGACAAATTGCTCTGTGCCAGCAGGTGTCGGTGAGCCTGGTTTCTCACTCTCAAGCTTGATATCGGTGCGCAGCTCGACTTGATTGCCGCTGGCGTCATTGCCCGTGGCTCGATTGCCTGACTGGTGGCTGCCTGTTGGAGTTACAAGTGTTGGATTATTGCGCAACTGGTTTAAGTTGGATTGATCCGCCCCTCGCAGAGGCTTTTTGTAAAGCTCTAACTCTGGCGAATATTCTTCCGGTGTGGGCGCATGGTCGTTTTTGCCGGTTTCGATAATGCGTTTGCGATGGGCGCGCATCAGGGCTTTGTGACGCAATGCTGCTTCTTCAGCATTTAGCTTTGCTCTTTCGCTCGTGCTTGCGGCTGTGTTTGGCCCATTCTCTTGCTGTTGGTTGGCTGGAGTCGGAACTTTGACTGGTTCTGTGTTGGCCTGCTGTGAGTTTGCTGGTTGTGAATTTGCTTTCAGTGAAGAATCACAGCTGCTCAAGTCGTATGCGCAGTTCAAAATTAGCAAGCAGATTGGCAATATTAGACGAGGTGACAATGTACTGAAGCTCCAAAATCTACTTGTTGGTCCCGTTGCAAATCCTGATATTGATTCAGCTGCTAAATCAGGTACTAATTGGTTTGTTACTTTGCTTGTTATTTCACAAACTACCACTCTTGCCCCATTTTTTCATCTTCGGCGCGCCATTGTCGATAAATATGAAAGTCCTTGCCGTCAATCTTGTGGCATTTCCGGCCATGGCCTATGATTTTCTACCATGAAAACCAATGCAGTAAGAATTCTCGACAATCTAGGCATTAGCTACGAACTGCGTGACTATCAAGTTGACCCAGATGACCTCACCGCCGAAACAGTAGCGGCCAAAATTGGCTTCCCCCTTGAGCAAGTGTTCAAAACCCTGGTTGTTCGAGGTGATAAGAACGGTGTATGCCTGGCTGTGGTGGCCGGAAATGCCCACCTAGACCTAAAGGCTTTGGCCAAATTAAGCGGTGATCGCAAGTCAGAGGTGGTCTCTCTCAAAGAAGTGCAGCCGCTGACAGGCTACATCCGCGGCGGAGTGACAGCTCTAGCCTGCAAGAAAGATTATCCTGTTTATGTTGACGAGAATATTTATCTCTTTGAGCAGGTATCGGTGTCAGCCGGTGTGCGCGGTACGCAGATAATCATCGCCCCAGAGGATTACTTAAAAGCCACCCATGCCACTGCTGGTGAAATAGCCAAAGACGCCGTGTGATGGGCCTATAGCTATTTAATGTATCTAGATTCTTGTGACTTTCTGGTTTTGCTGGCTAAAGCTGACGCCCATAAAAATCCACGAAACTTGGGTATGCTTTTATTATGTGAACCGTTTGAGGGCGTGATCGTGGCTGACAAACCAGATATTAAAGCAGAGACAAGGCAAGAGTCGAAACTTGCTGACCCAATTAATTTTGGTCGCTTAGAAGTTGAAGCGCAGATGCGCGAACTGGGTAAGCGAGCCATTCCGCTTGATACCAAGTTACCAGCTGCTTTTGCTGGTGGTGGCGCAGATCTTACTATCGTTGATAAGCAAATTGCTGGTCACATAGCCGACGCCAGAGCGAAGATGACTCCAGAACAGCTGGCCCGAGCTGAGAAAGCCGCCGATTTTCCGTATCGCGTTATTGAAGCAGCCGGCAACCGTGGATCAATTCCTGATGTCTCGGCTCATCGCCGCGGTCAAGAGGCTATTCCCGTTGAACGCCAAGCTGATGTTAACCGTTGGATTGCCGCTGCTGGAAAAATTGGTGAGAAGTCGGAAGTGACCGCCCGGCCTGGTGAAACCTATTCGTCAATCGCTCGAGACCTGATTGCCGAGCGCGAGGGTCGCAGGCCTTCTAAGACTGAAGTGCATGTCATGGCCACTGCTATTGCAGAATACAACGGTAAAACTGGCGATCAAGCTAATTCACTCAAAGTTGACGAAGTGGTGAAACTGCCTCCGATGCGCAAGGCTGTATAGGCTGAGCCTCAAAAATGGCAGTTAACTGCGTTAGTCTCCTTGCTTTGCGTGCCTTTGCTTTTGTCGCCGCTATTTCTGTTACTAGCATTTTTGTTACTAGTATGCCAGGCGCTAGTGCCGAGGAGCGCAAACCGCTTCCTCGATGCGCAAAGAAACGGGTTAGTGACAGAGAAGTTTCCGCCATGTCCAACTTGAGTGATGCAGAGTACAGTCAAAAATTGGCAATACTGGCCAATGCCAAGCAATTTTGCGACAGTGCAGTAGGCGAGTCTGCCACCGCAAGTCTTGAATATCAGGCCTTTCTTCAGTGCGCGCCCCGAGTCGTTCAGCATAAGAAAGAGGTTTTGGACTCTATGGGCAAGAGCACAGCAGCGGGCAAAATTTATCTTGTCACTTTGTTGTATGCAATTGACAATAAGAGTGCTTTGGAAGAGCTGAAGAATTTGCAATCGTCAAAAGAAACTGTCGTATACAAGAGTGGATGCGAAGTATTCCATGCCAGTCTGGGCGCAATTGCAGCAGATCTATTGAAGAGCGGCAGATACCTCGGCTGGACCCTCGGTTCTAAATAGATTAGCAAAACTAAGGTCAGCCCCTGTGCTAAGAGTAATTTGCATAACTATTACTCTCGCGTTTCTAAGGTCACCTGAGGCTATTTGGGGCGCAGCAAGCCTGCTCTCGCGCTTGAGTATGTCAATCTCTAGGATTTGGCTTTCTGTCTAAAACAGCAAGGAAAGCAGAAAGAAGCTGTGACGTACGAAGCACAGGCGAATCAATTTGGCTCTCTTGAGGATGATTGAACGCGCTGCTGCTGCTGAGATTGCCCGTAAGCATGCGAAGAAGCATTAGCTAATGGCTGGGCGATTACTAGTTTAGTCTGTTGTGCGGTTACTAGTTTAATATGTTGTGCAATTACTAGTTTATTCTGCGAGAGCGTTACTGGTGCTCGCTTCCGCTGAGTTCGAAAATTGGTAATCCAGCTTTGAAGCAGCGCAAAAGTAGACCAGCGTCTGGACAATCGTCAGCGTCATCGCTGAAGACATGTTCGCTTAAATGATCACGCCAGATGCAATCGTCGCTGTGAAAATAGGGTGCTTTTGTTTCGCCGGCAACATAACAATCGTGGTCAAGCGAGAGTAATGCTGCGGCTTTCAAGTCACCGGCGACTCGCAGCACACCGTCATTGTATTCACCAATCACTTGTTCACTTGCAAGTAGATCACCAAGCACAATTACTGTCGATCCGGCTTTGTGTAGCGAGTTTACAGTCAGAGAGCCTTTGACGAAAAGCATGGGGCCATGCTCAAGAGTTTTGTTTAGTATGTCGCCTGCCACTTCTAAGTCTCCCAGGCAGACGATGGCGGCGACTTTGCTTTGCCCCGCCCATGGTGCAAAATTTTCAAGTATTAGGTCTCCATCAAGCTTTGTTCCACCTGGCAATACAAGGGCATTTTCTTGTCCATGAGTTTCTAGCTCGTGGTTAACAAATTCAGAAAAGCAGTCAACTGGATTGTTTGATTTGCTTGCTTGTAACGCTGCGGTAATCGCTGATAGAAGTTCTTCTTTTAGCTTTGTGAGCGGGCCTATGGTGCCTAAGTTAGTTGGATCTGCTGGCCTTTCGACTAAGGGCGGTAATGTCAGTTTCGTTTCTGACTCTGGGTGGTTTCGCTCTTTCCAAATTGATTTGCCAGCCTTGGCAAAGTTGATGATCTCGTCTATGTTGACAGCGGACCAGCCTCCGGCAATAACTTCTGGAACAAAATACTTCTTGAGTTGATGGTCTGAGCAATCAACTATGCTGAAACTTTTGGCTTTGACACCACCAGCGATGTATTCTTCTGTCGGCAGTTTGTCGCGCAATCTAGGTATGAAGCCAGCACCATTGAATGCCCCTGAGACTCTTAAATATCCTTCGTTGTTATCGCCAACGTAGTATCCGGTCAGATTAATATCGCCGCGTACCACAAGAAACATGCCCCCCTTGACGATATTGTTGCAAGTGAGGGTTCCGTCTATGAATAGCATGGGCTGCCAATCGTCGTGATAGCGGCTAAAGAAATCGCCGTCTATTTTTAGGTCGCCAAAGCAGGCAAGAATTGGCGCATCTTCTTTGATTTGCCCTAGGTCGAGGGTGCTAGTTAAGCGCTGATTACCTTCCCAAGCTAGGGCAAATTTGCACTTGTTGAATTCAAGGGCCACGTCTACAATTTGCGCCACATCGGATAACCCCGGCTTGTTCTTGCAGCATTTCAGTATGCGATCTTTTGCTTTCTTCACGTCAAGCTTCTGGGCGCCTAAGTCGTGCATGGTTTCCTTCTTTTTCAGTGGTAAGCGGATGGTAGACGGCTGTGACTGGTCTGGTTGTCACTTTGGGTCTACGTAGTTCATGGGAAAATTAGAAGGTAATATGAGCTATTTTGTTGGTTGGCAAGGGTACTTGTTCGCTGGGTGATTACTACTTTCTTGTGTCGTGCCCCCTGGCCTACAGGCTAGTCGTCTCGAAGAGTGATTGATCTATGACTCTACCGTCTTTCAGGGTAACGGTAAATTGACCGCTTCTAAAATGGCCATTTACCATAACAAACAAATCCTTTTGTCCGTTGGGTCGTACTGATTCTCCGAACCTACAGTCTTTGCCAAAGACGAGCATTTCCTTAACTTCTGCCTCTGTTTTGCCGAGCAAAGTTTTCTGGTAGACGAACCCCTTTGCGATGCACCAACGGTCTCCACACCAATCTCCACCTATGTTTTCAACCCATGATTTTTTCGAATACTCTTTTGTTTCGTTGTACCACTGCTTGAAGTGAGGAGGGATGCAGCAGAGCCCACAAATCACCACAAGCATTGAGAGCGCTTGAGTTTTGGAAAGTATTGGGTCGCTCGGGTCTTTCAATTTCTTGCTCATTTCATACCCTTAGTGTTTCACGCTCGACTCATCATTTGTCGTTCTTCTAGAAGTACACCATGCTGCTGTGTGAATGGTTCAGTTGCAAATGTGGATTTGGAATTTTGGTCTGCGCGGAGTTGAACGATATCTAGGCTGCAATCCTGCTACCTGCAAATACAGCGAATCCTAACTGTACATGGTAGCGCAATAGCGGCATATCGCCGCAGCTACTTCGCCTCTGGCTTCCCTTTCATTGTCTTCTTAACCAGCTCAGCTAGGAAGATACACAGGGGCTCAATATCTTGCCTGACACTAGCGCTCTCAAGGGCTTCTAGGTAGTCACTGCGGCGTTCTACTGGAATCACAGTCCATGGATAGCCGCCAGAAGCTAGCATTAGATTCATCAAGAACCTACCGATTCTGCCGTTACCGTCCATGTAGGGATGAATGTAGACAAAGACGAAGTGCCCAAGCACGGCTCGCACGCCGGGGTCTTCCTCTCCTCTCAAAAGGTCAAATAGAGTTGGCATCATTTCACGCATGGCTTGAGGGTTTGGTGGCACGTGCATTGATTGTCCGATGAAGACTTGATCGCGGCGGTAGCCCGCTAAGTCGGCTGGTTTTAGCAGTCCGGCAGTGACGCTGCTTGAGAAGAGCTCTCTGTACCAGCTGCCATGATCATCGTCGGCAACTTTGCCAGCATTTTGGCCTTTGAGCGCTTTTTGCACGCTGATTCGCACTGATTGGTAGGACTGCCAATAACCACTCATGGCCAGTGAATTGCGCAGTTCGCGATCTTTCTCATTGGCATCAGGATTCCATTTGCCTAGCCTAATTTTGTCGATCAATTCTCGACTGACTTTGTAGCCTTCTATTGATAGAGAGTGATAGGCATCGGTGACGTAGAGCTCTTGTATGCGGTTTAAGTATTCAGCAATATCTGTCTGGCGACTAGCTGCAGCCGGAAAAAGCTCGAGTATCGGCTGGCGCATTTCCTGCCACATTAGGCGAATGCGATTGGCGTACGGTGACCTCTCTGACTTTTGAAAGACTATGGAAGTGGCGGTGGTAAAGGGATCTTCTTCTCGGCAGTCGAAAGCAGCTAGTGTCATGGTTTTTAAAATGTCGTTGGCAATGCGCTCTCGGCCAACATTGCGAAATGCACCGGCCAGTCTTCCGGCAATTAACGAGTGGCCGCCTTCAAGTAGGCGCGGTAGCAAGTCTGATGAATCAGAGATAGCGGTTAGCGCCGCTCTAGCGTCTATTGAATGATTGCGAAAATAGCTTGGCGAGCAAGCAATTAGAGCGTCTGGCAAAGAGAATAGGGATAGGCCCTCGGTCGTTACTAGATCTTGCGATGCTGGTAGCGATGATTTTAGGTCCAAAATCGAAGTGTTGTGTGGCAGATTGGTTAGGTTGTTACTGCCCTTGCTACAGCGCACAAGGAGCTGCTCTGGCACTGTTCTGTTGCCCACGTGTAGTGAGAGGGATTGTTCGGGGGAAAGGCACCAATCGCTGCCGAAGCGGGCCTGAAGGTAGTCGGCGCAAAAGCCCCAATAAGACGTGTACCAGGCAGCGCTAGCACCCTTAGTTTGGTCTGGGCTAGTGGAAATTGGGCTAGTAGGAATGTACCAGCCTTTTATCACTTCTTGCAGAAAACCGTTTTTGAGCAATCGCTCGCGGTGAACCCTTGAGAGGTCGCTGCCTTGAATTGCGAACTTCCTGTTGTCTTGAAGTTCATGGAGCACTTCAAGAGAGTGCGCTAGTTTTTCGGTTATTGAAGGCATTTGCTTTGCCGTGCGATTACTAGTTTAATGTGTTGTGCAATTACTAGTTTATCATGCTGTGTGATTGCTAGTTTAAGATGTTGTGGAACTGCTGTTTTCGCAGCGAGTTTTGCTAGACCGATATAGTATGGTTATTCTGTTCGCAAGGGGGGGGTTGATCATGCTTCGTACTTCGCGATTACCAGCAATAGCGATCATGGTTGCCCTGTTTGTTGGCGGGCTATTGGTGTCTCCACTAAATCTATACATCTTCCTTGTTTTTGATAGCATCGAACGGTTCGGTGAACCGTTTGGCTTTATCGATCGCAATGGTAGAGTCGTGAATGATCTGCGCAGTTTCAATCAAACCAGCTATGACCACAGTTACTTTTCTGGATTTTCTGACGGCTTATGCATGGCTGCCATTACTTGTGAAGATGAAATCATCGGCTTCAGGCGAGATAAGTATGCTTATCTACGAGCCGACGGATCATTTCTTGCTAACAACGCAACTTTCTATGGTGCAGGTGATTTCGCTGAGGGCCTAGCCGCTGTTGATGTGAAGAAGAGAAGTTTTTCTCCTATCGAACGAGATATGCGGCACCATTTTGATGGTGACTGGAGTTTTATAGATAGAACAGGAGTTCGCAAGTTTGGTTCCTACGGATTGGTTCGGGACTTCTCGCAGGGTCTGGCGGCAGTGCGGCCGAAAGATAGCCTGTATTGGCAGTTTGTTGATAGAAATGGAACCACGAAAATTAAGGGACCATATAGGTCAGTCTCATCTTTCGCGCAGAACCGAGCTGCTGTGTGCATCAACGATAAATGGGGCTTGATTGATAGTTCTGGAAAAGTGATTCTTGCACCTGTTCACGACAAAGAAATTAGACCCTTTCATGAAGGTTTGGCGGCTGTTGTGGTTCCTAAAGACAACCGCATTGATTATTTGAATACAGATGGGAAAATTCAATTTAGCCTTGCTAGACCTTTTCCTGAGCCCATAAATTTCAGAAGCTGGGAGCGCGGTGAGAGTAAATTTGTGGAAAATAGCGCAGATGCGAATCACTTTGGTCTTCCAGTTGATTTGAACTGTGACGTTTCTGAAGGTCTGGTTGTAATTGAGAAGAATGGAAAATTCGGTTACGCCGACGTTTCAGGCCGAACAATTGTTGCTCCGCGTTTTGACTATTGTTGGCCCTTCGTTGAGGGCCGTGCGCGTGTCTTTCAGCGGGTTGCCGTAAAAGGTCATTTCGGTTTTATTGATCGCACCGGCAAGGAAGTTGTTCCGTGCAAGTACGTTGAGGCTCACGATTTTTCGGAGGGCTTCGCTGTTGTAGCTGTTCATGACGGCGATCACAGCGAGTACATTGATTATTCTGGCCGCAATGTTTTTGGCAAAACTTTTCCCCAGGCGAAGTCGTTTCATGAAGGCCGTGCCTTTGTCGGGCGGCCGCAGCTGTGTCTTTAGGGCATTGTTGCTCGGGCAAACTCACTAATATTGTAATTTAGGCTTCACTAAGTTCCAATCAGTCGAAAAGGTTTCTACTGATTTTTGATGATTCGCATCTTCAGTGGTGGCTGTCACCGTTATGAATTTACCGTCTGGAGATATCTCAAAAGAGCCTCTCCCGCTGGGACTTAGAGAGAAAACTTCTTTTGTTTCTTTCAGTACATTCCAGTAGTTTCGTTCATAAGACAGCACGACTTTTGTTCGGCAGTCATTGCAAACCGTATCGAACTGCTTTTCTAGCTTGGCTGTGTACCCTGCCTGCGCTAGCGGTTGCGATTTGAGAAGTGAGTAATAGAGGTGGCTTTCGTCTTGTTCGCCAAGGAAGACGAAAAGCAGCCCAAGGCTTGAGAACCACAATGTCACCGAGGCTAAAAATTTCCATAGATTCTTGGCTCGCCAGGCTGGCAGTAGGACAAAGGCACTGGTCCAAAAGAGAGAGCTTAAAATTGATGTGTGTGCAACAGAAGAGAAAGAAGTGTTATAGAAATCAAAATTCCCAAAAGCAAAGCAGCAGACCTGAAGAGTCCAAATAGCTGCCATCAGGTAGATTACTGGCGAAGGTATTTTTGCGATGGTCTTCACTGCGGCCCTTGTGATCAACTGGCGATTCTATTCAAGATTCTAGCGCTCAATCGTCTATTAAATGGTGGTAATGGCCATTTTGACATTTGGCGCTCCAGCTTTTGCTAAACTAGAGCCCACTAGAAACGCTTTAGCCTTATGAGCGTCATTTCCGCTGAAGGAGTTCACTATGAATCGCTACGCAGTCATTTCCCTCGCAGCAGTCTTCTCGCTGGTGGCTACAGGTTTCTCGATGGCTCCCTGCCAAGCTCAATTCCTCAAGACCCTTCAAGACAGCCTGCTTGGTGGTCAGAACGGCCAGCAGCAAGGTACCACACTTGGCCAGCAGCCACCGGCTCTGGTTGGCACGGTCAATTTGCCTCCGGCTCAGTATCTGATGACCAATGTGCAAAGCGGTCAGGCATTTTATGTAACAGTGCAGAATGGTCAGATGTTCCTCGGTGGCCAGCAAGTCGCTCCGCAGAATTTTCAATCCAATCAAGCTCCGTTGCTTCAACAGCAACAGCAAACTCAGCAAGGCAGTGGCGGATTTGGTGGAATGGTGAAAAACGGCTTGGGCAACTTCTTGCAGAACCAAATTGCGCCGCAGCAAGGGCAGCAGCTAACGCCTAATCAGTAGTTAGCTCTCGGTCAGTCACTAATTCTCAACAATCATCAGCTGGGTCAATTTCAGCAGTGGCTCTTAAGAAGCCTGGTGCGCTTTCTCTTCTTTCTTCTTGCGTGATGCGGCGAGATTGAGAAATTCCACGAAGACAGAAAAGGCCATGGCTCCGTAAATGTAGCCTTTGGCAATGTGGTGACCCATGGCGTCTCCAACCAGTACGACACCAATGAGCAATAGAAAACTCAGTGCCAGCATTTTCACTGTGGGATGCTTGGAAATGAAATTGCTGACTGATGTTGAGAAGATCATCATGGTAATGACTGAGATAACGACAGCTGTGACCATAATCCACAACTCATCGACCATGCCTACAGCGGTGATGACCGAGTCTAGCGAGAACACTATATCTAGTATCATTATTTGAATCAGTGTGCCGATGAATGTAGAATTTTTCTTTGTTGAAAGTTCGTCACCTTCACCTTCTATGCGCTCGTGAATCTCTCTGGTTGCTTTGGCGACGAGAAATAATCCACCACCAAGTAGCAAAAGATCGCGACCTGAAAATGGATGGTGAAACAGTTCAAAGAGTGGAGCCTTCAGGCTCATCACCCACGAAAGTGAGAACAAAAGCATGATTCGTGTCAGCATCGCTAGGGCTAAGCCGAGCAATCTGGCGTTGCGTCGTTGATGCTCAGGCAGTCTTGATGCCAGAATCGAAATGAAGATGATGTTGTCGATGCCGAGCACTATTTCCATTGCAGTGAGCGACGCTAGGGCGGCTGCAATCTCGGTGTCGATTAGTAAGAAGTCCATATTAATTCCAAATGCGTGGTCCATGCCTTTCGCCGCAAGCTTGCGCGAAAATTTCAATAGCTTCGACAGCTTAGCACTCAGGCCGCATCGAATTCTCTTGCGATTGCGCGCGTTGTGAAAGATTTCGATATCGCAGTGGTTTTGTGCGTTTAATAAAATCCCGCGTCTTTGAGCATGTCGTCGGTGGCCTCTGCTGTAGGAGGTAATATTATTGCTTCTGCTTTTTTCGCCTTAGGATAATTGTTAGCCGTAAAAATTGAAGTATCAACTTTTACTTGAGCAATAGCTTTTGTCTTTAAGCGAAACGCCCTTTCTTTGTCTTCTAGGTGCAGCAGGCTGACTGGCACTTGCTGGCAACCACGTGGGAGATCGTAGAATTTTGTTAGAATTGCGACGGCATTATTTGAGACATTTTTACATTGAACTGCAGTGTAACTGACATCCGTTGAGTAGCTCTTTTGTTGAATTTTTTCAAATTTATTGAAATTGAAAAGGTCGTCGATCCGCTTCTTGCTGCTTGAGAAATATATGGTGGCCGGTAGTGTCATAAATACGCCTGGCTTTTTTTTATATTCAGTGATGTTGCCAAAGTTGCATCCGAATCGCTGTACTGGGAAACCTTCCCAGTTGGTGCCACAAGCATAGCGTAATTTTTTTCTGTCACTAATTAGTTGCACTTCCCATTTTGGTGCTTTACTAAATAGATAGAAGTCTCGATCTAGTGAGTCAATTCTTAGTGCATCGTTGGAAGCATAGACAGTGCATGGTCCCCAGGCAGAAGAGAGTTGCGATAGTTTCCAGGCTAGTACCTGTGGATTCGCGTCGGCTCTTTCTGCAAAGAGGAGCGCCAAGAAAACGCTACTGAAAAGCAGCAGCGATAGCCTCTTGCAGTTCAAGGTTGTGAGGCATGACGTTAGACTCAAATTGGATTCTCAAATTATCTTGGCGAATTATGTTCCCAGATCTGTTGTACTTGCGCTTGTGCCGGTGCCGTCTTGATACATTTCAATGCCAGGAAGGGACTTCGCTACCGCTTTGAGTTCTACAGGTGTTGAGCTAACATCTGTATGCTTGGTTGGGTTGGCAGAGATTGCTTTGTCGCCATGGCCAGCGTCGGCAGCGTGACTGCTAGCCTGATTGCCGGCGTGACTGATGTTCTGATTGCCAGCATGGCTTATATCGTGGCCGCTTGCGTGCCCTCCTGTGTGCCCTCCCGTATGACTGATACCGTGGGCGGTGCTAGGGTGAGCGCCTGCGTGATTGCCGGTGTGATTACTTGATAAATGATTGCTGTGGCCATTGGCTAAATGATTTCCAGCTGCGTGATTTCCGGCGACATGACCGCCAGCGTGTCCAGCCGCTGCATGCGAGGCTCCGTGTTCAGCGCCATTCATATGTAGCTGCTGACCAGGGTGAATCAAATTAGGATTGCTGCCAACCACATCAGTGTTATTGCTGTAGAGGTCTTTCCAGTGTTCGCCGCCGCCCAGGTTGTCTTTAGAGATATCCCAGAGGTTGTCACCAGCTTTGACTGTGTAGTCTTGAGCTAGATGCTGGCCGTCTAGGCCTCCGGCTCCTGGTAATTGCAGTTCAGTGCCAGGCATGATTAGGCGCGGGTTGTTGCCGATTATGCCTTCGTTGAGTTTGTAGATTTCGCCCCAGCGGGTGCTGTCGCCCATGTGTTTACCGGCGAGGTCCCACAAGTTGTCGCCTTCTTTTACTGTATAAGAAGTATTTTCTGGAGCGTCTGATGCGGCTTGTCCGTCGCCTTGTCCATCTACCCCTTGTCCGCCAGCGCCGTTTTGTGCCGCGTTGGCATCACCGGAAGGGCCACCTGCGGGATTACCGTTAGCATCTAGCCCTGCGCCTGTCTGTCCATTGGCTCCACTTACGCCGCGCTCAAGGCCAGCTCCCTGCTGAGCGCCTTGCATTTGATAATTTTGATTTGCTGGTAATTGATTCTGTAAGGCCTGCGGATCAACAGCCTGTCCGGTATTGGGGCCGAGGGTTGAGCCGAATCCACCGCCAGGGTCCATGGCTAAAAGGTTGTTCTCACCAGCTGGAGCGAAATTGAGAGCCGTTTCTTGCCCGGCTTGCTCAAAGAGTGGTTTGCCAAAAGGAGCGCCGCCGTTAACGTTGAGGTCGGGAGCGTTGGCAAAGCCGTGGTCTAACGATAGCCCTGGGCCGTCTAGCGGCTCAGAAGAGTTGAATGATAGTAGATTCTTATTGTTGAGCGGCTCAAGGCTCGTAGCGTCGCCTAGGGTGGTTAAGCCGGGGGCGTCGTCTGGGAGCAAATTGAGGTCTATGCCCAAATGCTCGGTGAGGCCGCCGATGCCGTCCATGATTTGGCCGGTGATGGGGTCGAGCATCGAGAGCATGTCGTTGCCGCCAAAGAATGAGCCGAGAAATTCGAAGAATGAAGAAGCCAGTCCGAGGTGTCCAGGCATCTTCATAATCATGTTGATGAGCGGCGACATTTGCTCAGCGCCAGGAATGGGCATACCGGCTGGAGTCAGGGCGGCGGCTTCCATTCCTGATGGAGTGGGCATCGATGGTAAGAACGATTCGGCGCCCTGGGGCTTAAAGAAGTTCGTGGCGGCAGAAATGTCTTTCGGGCTGCTCAGTTGGGTCTGCACATCAGCCCTGACGGCAGTGAACGACTCCGTGGGATGCGGAGCCTCAGGGATACCGTCTAACGGTAGGGCTTTTTCTGCTTGCATTTATTAGTAAGTCGGCGGAGGAATTTGCCATTATTGAGGCAACAGCGAGCGCTTGTCAAGCGAAAGTGTTGGCTGCCTTACAAAATCAATGAAACTAGCTTTCTATCTCTGTTTCGCGTGGGGAATATACGACATATTGGCTCTTGCCAAGATATGCCTTTTGATCAGATACTATATCTCGTTAAGTACAACAAAGAAGTTCTCTTGGCGGAGGACTAGTTGATCGAAAACAAAGTGGAGGTTTGCAGTCGATCTAAGTGGCAATGGCGACAATTGTTTTGACCAACAGTTGTTTTGACCAACAAATGGCAAAGGCGGGTATTGAATGCGAGGCAGAAGACTGTCTATCACTGTTGGGTCCTCTTATAGAGATCACTCAGCAGGTACTGGAAAAAGAAGCGATCTACTTTCGAGCTATTCGGAAAGAGTGCTAACAGATGGCTACCGTGCTTACCTGCGAGGGGATAAGCTCAATGGCCGCGCCGAGCACTTTATGGAGCAAACGAAGTGCAAGAATGAAGGTCAAACTAGACACAGTAGACCAACGGAGGTTTCACGCCTCCGCCATATGGAAGGACGTTTTGAGTGGGTTTTAACCCTGCGAGAAAAGGTCACTCTATTTCTGTTGAACGCATGTCGAATCCAACATCACAACCGACTACAGAGGAGGCCAGTGCGCAGATCGAAACGTTTAAGTTGATCTGGCTCAAGAGTCTAACTAATCCTGATTGATAGACTTAAAAGGCTAGATTGAAGGCGCGCCACATACTCGATTGAGAGTAATTTGTGGTACTGGGAAAAAATACTGAATTCGCTGCATTTGGATAAATTCCAGGGCCCGACGAACCAATCGCGCCCTGGAATTTTCCTATATTGAAAGTGGCTAAAGGCGCACCAACTGCGGGATAGCCATAGGGGCTATAGGCAGAGCCATAGGGATAACCGTAGCCAGCATTACCGTATCCGGAATTACCATAGCCATAGTAGGGGTTGCCACCACCGGCGAAGCTGTTGAAAGTGTTCCAGGGTGTATAGCCACCACCGAAGCCACCACCATAATAGCCATTGTTGTAACCGTTGTTAAATCCGTTGTAATAGTTCGGGCCGCCAAGGCTTATGCCACCACGTCCGCCACCAAAGTTGATGGAAATACCTGGTCGGTAGTATGGGTTGCCATAGGAGTTTCCGAAGCCGGGATAACCATATCCATATGCAGGATTTCCGTACTGGGGATAGCCATAGCCAGGATATCCGTAGCCATATCCAGGATTGCCCAAGGCCCGATAGTTCAAGTTGGGGTTGACGTAGCCAGGCATGTTGTACCCAGGCACGCCGTATCCATATGGAGTAGGACCAGCAAAGCCATAGAACGGCAGCGGCTGAAAAGTATTCTCAATCTGGTTGACGAATGGTTTTACTCCACTGCCCGCCCAGGGATCATCGGCTGAATCTTTGATTGGTACTATGTTCCCGTGAGGGTCCACCGACACGCCCACCCGGCTCAAATCAATTGGAATAGTTGGTTTTGGCTTTGGCTTGGTTTTGGGATCTGTCACTTCCTCCATGAACATATCGCCGTTTTCGCCAAGAAATGCTTCGCCTTCATCTTTGGCAGCAGGCTGAGCGGCGAGGGTTGGGGCTGCGCTCAAGACGATAAAAACACTCACGACCCCAGTAGTACAGAGCAACGACAGTGCCAAAAACTTGGAGACCGGCCTATTTTTCGCTGTCATTGCCATTGTTATCCATCGGTTGATCGTTCACCAGCGGCGTGATTGATCCGCCGTTGCCATTATTGCTAGCGGGAATGACACTACCTGCTTGGGCACCATTGTTGATACCATTAGAGAACATGCTGCCTGAACTGCTACCAGGGCTAGTGGCAGAGCTACTTGCTGACTGAGTTCCGCTGCCAGCTACTACGCTAGCGCCATTATTAGCTGACGTGCTAGAGCCACTGCCGGTTGCAATGTCTTGGGTGGCACTTTCTCCGAAGACATTTCGTACTTTGTTTACTAGTGCCAATATCGGTTGATAGATTTGATCAGGAAGTTTGCTTGAGACTGATTGCGAGATTCCCATCTTCTCGCCGGTCACTTCGGCGACTGGCTCTTGGGCCTCGTTTTTGCGTAGCTTAGAGGCAATGACATTGACCCAAAATTGAGCGTGAACTTTGAGCCCGGTAATGCGGTCAATTCTAATTTCGCCTTCGGTTTTCTCGCTCAAATCAAACGAGATAGTCTTGTCAAAGCCTACTTCTGAAACCCCCTTTTGATCTATTGGTTTAACTACCTTTTGGTTCAGAACAATCTCGATGTGATGGCCATCATCGGTCTTTGCAATAGATATTTTCTCAGCCCCGACGTCTTTGAAGGCTTTTGCTACTTCGGTGCCAAAGCTGCTTGGTTCGATTAAGCGATAGAGTGATGAAAGTTGGCTTACGTCTTTATCTAAGTCTAGGTCAGTACTGCCTGCTGGTAGTGCCGCTTTGGCTTGGTCAAAGAAGTCTGATGCTGAGCTGAAGTTCTTCATCTGCAGGGAGCATTCACCCATGCGCCGCAGCGTTTTTTCAATCGTGGCCTGTTGCTCTTGTTTCTCTGCTCCGGCCAAACCTTCGCTGCTTTTCTCCAATTCGAGACGCAGTTTGTCCCACTGACTCTGGGCCCGTTTATAGTCACTTTGTTCAAAAGATCTTTGAGCCGAGGTGTCGTAGCGTTCGAGCTTGGGGCTTAATGCCAAGGCATCGCTTACGCTGAAAGAAAGTGCTAGCAATGCGGTGATTGGCAAAAGGCTTTTGATTTTCATGGAGCTTGGCATCCTCGCTTTGAGCAGAATTTGAAGTGACCTGAGATTTGAGCTGATAAGAGATTTGAGCTGACGATTTGGTGAATAGTAACTACACTAGAGAAACTGTGGGCTTATCAATTTAGGTTCCCTCTGCTGTGTAAGAATGCCCATATTCCGCAGACAATTTTAGGAACCAATTTTGACTTCTAATGGTGACACAAATAGTGATGAAATTAGGGACAAGCCCGAAAATTTGGCTCCGGCTAGTTCCCTTGAAATCTGGTCATGGGCCATGTTTGACTTCGCTAACTCTAGCTATACCACAGTGGTCACCACGGCAATCTTCAATGCCTACTTCGTCAAGACCGTTGCTAGCGGTGTTGAGCTTTCTACCGCCACTCTTTATCTGACATGTTCGCTTGGGCTAGCTAATCTCTTGGTGGTTTTGACGGCCCCAGTGGTGGGTGCTATCGCTGATGCTTTTGCCATAAAAAAACGCTTTCTTTTTGTCTCTAGCCTGGCTTGCGTCATTTGCACGGCCAGCTTGTCGTTGGTTCATCAAGGTGATGTGGCGTTGGCCATGACTCTTTTGGTGCTTTCCAATTTTGCTTTTGGCACCTCTGAAGATCTAATCGCGGCATTTCTTCCAGAGATCGCTACTCCTGAGCGAATGGGGCGCATTTCGGCATTCGGCTGGACTCTCGGATATATCGGCGGTATAGCCGTTTTAGGCGCTTGTTTAGCTTATGTTTCTTGGGCCCAGAAAGCGGGACAGACCCCGGCTCAGTTTGTACCAGTAACAATGCTATTCGTCGCCGTTATGTTCGCGAGTGCTGCCGCGCCAACATTTATTTGGCTGAAAGAGCGGGCCAAGCGCGCTGTCGTGAAGAACAAGTTGAGCGAAATTGCTAGCGGTGCATTTAAGCAGGTGATCGACACGATTGCCGATGCCAAAAAACATCGCGACCTTTTCACTTTTTTGCTTTCGCTGCTGTGTTATAGCTGTGGCAGCACCACGGTTGTTGCCTTGGCGGCTGTTTACGCCGAGCAGGTTATGGGTTTCAAAACCAACGAATCAATAATCTTGATTATGGTGGTAAACGTGACAGCGGCAGTAGGCGCTTTTGTCTTTGGCTTTGTGCAAGACAAAGTTGGTTCAGTGCGCACCATTGCCGTTACCCTAGCGCTCTGGTCTTTGGCCATCTACATTGCCTTTGCTACCACAAACAAAGAGGGTTTTTGGTTGGCTGCCAATATTATGGGAATCGCCATGGGTGCCAGTGCATCCGCTGGTCGAGCCTTGGTTGGCAGGCTTTCTCCCACTGGTCGCTCGGCAGAATTCTTTGGTTTGTGGGGTTTGTCAGTGAAACTTTCAGCCATAATTGGGCCGATGACTTATGGCCTAGTAACTTACCTCAGTGGATCTAACTATCGACTGGCATTGCTTTCCACCTTAATGTTTTTCATTTTGGGACTAATCATTGTTTTCTTCGTTGATGAAAAGCGCGGCCGTGAGCAGGCACTTTTAGGTTAGTCGCCAGTCAGTTAATTGCAGGCACAGTTTTCGCAGTCTTGAGGAGTTTTGTTTTGAGCTTTATCACCGCAAAAGATGGCACAAAGATTTTTTATAAAGATTGGGGCAATGGAAGCAAAGGAAGCAAAGGAGTTCATGGACAACCCGTGGTATTTAGCCACGGATGGCCGCTCACAGCTGACGCTTGGGACGAGCAAATGTTTTTCTTGGCATCAAGCGGATTCCGAGTAATTGCCCATGATCGTCGTGGTCATGGTCGCTCTGACCAGCCTTGGCAAGGCAACGACATGGATACATATGCTGATGATTTGGCCGCTTTGACTGAAGCTCTTGATTTAAGCAATGCTGTGCATGTGGGTCATTCTACCGGTGGTGGTGAGGTTGTCCGCTACATTGGCCGCCATGGCACCAGGCGGGTGGCCAAGGCTGTCTTGGTTGGCGCCGTTACGCCAATTATGCTCAAAAGCGCTAGCAACCCAGATGGCACGCCCATGAAAGCTTTTGACGATATTCGCGAGGGCGTGGCTAACAATCGTTCGCAGTTCTACAAAGATTTGAGCGGACCATTTTATGGAGCTAACCGGGCTGATTCTAAGGTGACCGTTGGTCAGCGCGAACAGTTTTGGCTGCAAGGAATGTCTGTGGGCCTGAAGGCTGCATATGATTGTGTCAAGGCGTTTTCGGAGAGTGACTTCACTGAAGACTTGAAGAAAATCGATGTGCCGACACTATTTATACATGGCGACGATGATCAAATTGTGCCAATCAAGGCGTCGGCCATGATTGCGTCCAAGCTTGTGAAAGATTCAGCTTTGAGTATATACAAAGGTGCGCCCCATGGTTTGACTGCTACACATCGTGAGCAGTTTCATAAAGAGCTTTTGGCGTTCATAAAAGGTTAAAAACTTGCGCCAATTTAGTTCAATAAATTGTCAATTCGGAGCTTAGGTTGAAGTTTGACCGATATCGGTCAAACTTCAACGATATCGGTAGAGACTTGACCGATATCGGTCAAACTTCAACGATATCGGTAGAGACTTGACCGATATCGGTCAAATTGCAAAAGCAGCGAAATTCCATTCGAAATTTCGCTGCTTCTTAATTTTCCGGTTTAATTTGCAGTTGAGCTTTACGCTTGAACTCAAGCTATACGCGTAAAATTAAACGTGCTTTTGCAGGTGAGCTTCAACAAACCACAGTTTCTTGTCGACTTCACGTGAAATAGCGATGAGCAAATCGTTGCTGTCTTGCTCTTCCCATTCATTGGTTTTAGCAATGGCCTGGCGCAGGTGTTTGCCGTAGGCAGCTAGGCGATCGGCAATTGCCATGAGGTGGCCTTCTTCGCTCAATTTCTCGGTGTTTGGGTATTCAGGCAAAATTGAATTTTTAGCGCTGTCTTTGACTGTGCCGTGAGCTACTCCGCCTAGAGCAGTGATACGCTCAGCAATTTCGTCGATGTGTGGGTAGATTACCTCAGCGATATCGTCAAACAATAAGTGCACTTGGTAGAAATCTTTGCCTTTAACGTTCCAGTGAGCTTGTTTGGTCTGTGACCACATATCAAGTGATGCGGCCAGGGTTTCGTTCAACAGTTCGATAGTCTTGGCGCGCAGGCTCTCAGGAATATCAATTCTGGTTGTGTACATGTGAGTACGCTGTTCTTTGGTGGTTGTCATAATTTGCTCCAAATTGGCAATCTGTCTTCCGTTGCATTGAATTCTATGGCAAGGCAGAAATTTCCAGGCAGAGCAACATGAAAAATTAGCTATGTTTTCCCTTGGCAAGCGATGCTGAGGAGAATTTCGGGCAGTTGCAAATGTGAAATGATGAAACTCTTGGCTCAGTTTTCCGATTCCTTTGCGCTGATTTTTGGGCGTGCTGCACGGTAGATTATTTTGCATTTTGTGTTCTTTTTGCAGAACTATCTGGCGCCGGCAAATGCGACCGGGTACCGCTTAAACGCAGGGTTGGTAGGCCCTTTCGGAAAGCAAGCTCTTTCACACCTTCGTTTGTTAGGTGTGTGAATTCAGCTATTGCCAACGAGCTGCAAGATTTTGTATTTGTTATCGACAATCGTGCCCAATAGCTCAATAGTCTGCCGCGTTTCTTCAACCCAGGCGAGCTGCACCTTTGTGGTTTTGTCGGCAACTATAAATAGGGACGATTTGGAGAGTTCGCTTATGAGATCTTCCATCTCGACATTCTATAGCAGTAACAACAAAAAGGTTCTGTACCAGTATAGTATCGTTCAGTTGTTATGAGATTGGACCGCTAGAATGAGCCTAGTTCAGTCGGAGCTCTAGGATGAACAGTAGTATGAGACATGGTATGAGTATTCTGTATATGGTCAAGCAAATTAAGCAGAAGGGAAAGGTTACTAGTGGAGCCGTAGCGGCTCTCAAGATAGCAGCGCTGGCCAGCACTGCATTTGCCACCGCTGGTTGTGACTATATTGAAGGGCTGACAAAGCCCGCGGTTGAGGAAGCGCCAGAAGTTTCGCAGCCTCACTTGAAGTTGGTCAAAATTGCTGATGATTTTAAGGCCGTGCAGAAAGCCAGCATTTATGTGCCGATTTATTCAGCAATTTACTATGAAGACCGCAGGCGCACCATAGATTTGGCTGCTACTCTAAGCGTGCGTAATACCGATATGAAAAATTCGATTATTTTGCGCAGTGTCGACTACTATTCTACTGATGGCAAACTCGTGAAGAAGTATTTGACTAGCCCTGTAGAATTGGGGCCAATGTCGACTGCTGATTTTATTGTTGCTCGCACCGATATTAGTGGCGGTGCTGGTGCAAATTTTATTGTTGATTGGCTGGCAGGCAAGGCTGTCTCCTCACCAATTGCCGAAGCTGTAATGGTCAGTACAGGCTCCTCACAGAGCATTTCATTTGTTAGTCGTGGTGAGACCGTCGCAGAACCTTAGCAAGGCGCAGTCTGCAATCAGTGTCACTAATGAGCGTTGATGTCGGTTATAAAATTGACTTGGTGAAACTCTTGTCGTAGTTTGGCAATGTCTGCTAGTGTTATGTTGCGGCAATCTGCCAGGTAGATAGTTGTGCAGTTTCTATTTTTCTTGCACAGGTATCGAATGCCGTCAGCGTTCACTATAGTTTTGCTGAGGCGCAGGATTTTTAGACCTTTGATAGAAGAAAGCTCTTTCAGTCCATCGTTGGTTATATCTGTCGATTGAGCTTTTATTTCTTGCAGGGTCTGGCACTGAGACAGCGACTTAGCACCTTGGTCATTGAACTTGGTGTGCTCAAGATTTATTCTAATCAGATTCAATTTTGTCAGTTTGCCTAGGCTTTGATTGTTGAAGTCACAACGGCTGATCGTTAGATTGCGAATCCAGCTAGTGCTGGCTATGCGCTCGATAGTTGGGTCAGAAATTTTTGCGAACTGTGAGACAACCAAACGCATATCAGGAGTGGGAGAAGCCAATCGTTTTTCGAGCTTCTCCATTTGTATGTCTGGAAAGTACTTCTCATCAGGAAACTTTTCGGGTATCTGAGACGGTGCAGGTCTAGGTCTGGGTTCGGCGCCGATTGGCGTGGTCTTCGACTCTAGCGATGCTTGTCTTGTGTTGCTGACAAAGTAGATGTAAGCAATCAAAGCTATGCTCAGAGTACTAACGAGAGCGGCGCCTAGAGCGACGATGGTAAATATTGTTCGAGAGGCGTGGTCACCGTTTTCTTCTTGATCGTCCTCCTTGTCGCCTTCTTCTTCTTCAGCTTCTGCCCCAGCTTTTTCCCCATTTTCTACTGCGTCCTTGTAGTGCTCTTCCTGAAAGTCTTCATGACCCAGCTCATTCATCTTCTCAATGTGCAGCAAGAAATCGAGAACTTCGTCTACGTTTTGATACCGATCTTCTGGCGATTTGGCCAGCATTGTCGAAACCAATTTTTCTAGTGCCTGAGGGCAAGATCTGCCGTTCATTGCAGACTTAAGGTTAGGAATAGGTGAGCTTTGATGCATGAGCAAAGTGGTGAGTGCGTTGCTGCCGACAAATGGAGGCTTACCAGCAAGGGCTTGGAACAGTGCGCAGCCGCAGGAATAAATGTCACTGCTTTCGCCTACTGGATGGCCCATAGATTGCTCTGGGCTCATGTAAAGTGGGCTGCCGAAAATAGTGCCGAGCGCTGTTAGCTTCTGTGTTTCGGTTGGTGCCACCGTGAGCGTGGCGATGCCAAAATCTACGATTTTGACGGTTAGAGCGTTCGACTGAAGCGCATTGGGCCCACTGGTCTTCGACTGCACAGACTGCAGGGGCTGCAATGATTGCAGAGATTGGAAGGATTGTAAAAAGATATTGTCTGGCTTTAGATCGCGATGAATAATGCCTTTTTTGTGGGCTGCCGATAGTCCGCGGCATACTTGAATAAATACTGATACAGCTTCTGTTACCGATAGAAACTGGCAACTATCTAGCTTCTCTCTAAGTGATTGTCCGACTAGCCGTTCCATTGTGTAATAGGGCACTTCGCCGTTAACATAGCCGAAGTCGAAAACCTCAATGATATTGGCATTGTTAAGCTTGGCAATGGCTTGAGCTTCTCGTTGAAAGCGAAGCCGCTCTTCATGAGTCAAGTTCGCAGACTTAAAGGTTTTTAGCGCCACATCTTTGTCGAGCATCAAATGTCGCGCCAGATAAACAGTGCCCATTCCGCCAGCACCAAGCAGATGCACAATCTTGTATTTGCTATCGACAATTGTGCCCAATAGCTCAACTGCTTGTAGCGTTTCTTGAGCGCTGGCACGTTGCACTTCAATGGTTTTGTCGGCAACTGTAAACAACGACGATTTAGATAGTTTGCCGATGAGATCTTCCATCAAGTGTCAAACAGCCATAAAGCTAATTTGCGCCAGAGTTATTGCGCACGTTCTCTAACTGCTCTTTCTCTTGCTTAATTTTCGTTCTTTGATCGCCTAGGTTATTGATCACTTCTTTTTCGTACTGTAGCTGTTGCTGCTCAATGGCCTGCATATTTGCTTGTTTCTCTTGCCTTAGGGCGCGACGCTCTTGAGCTTTCAGTTTCTTTTTTAGAGCATCGGGGTCTTGGGCGCCGTCTGGGCCTGGTTGCCAGTTTGCTCCTAGCGGATTAGCTCCGGCTGGCACGGTTGTGCCAACACCCATTGCTGTTTCGATTTGATTTAAGCTCTGGTTGAGCAAATTTTCAATAGTTGTATGTTGCTGCTGGTTCAGTTCTCCGCCGTTTTGCAGGCGCTCGTTCTTTGCCCTGTTTTCAATATTGGCTACGTCCATATGCAGACGGTTGGCCTGTTGTTCATTGAGCTGACCATTCTTAACGGCAGCGTCGATTTTCTTGTGCTGGCGCTTGATGCGAGCATTAATGTTGTCTGCTTTTTTGCCGCCTTGACCAGACTGGCTCTGCCCCGATTTACCGCCTTGATCAGACTGGCCCGACCCAGACCAAGCTTGATTTGACCCCTGAGCTAATGCTGGCGCAACAATGCCCTGAATGCTGGAAATTACCAGAACATTCGCTGCGGCCAGCGCAGCAGTAGCCGTGAAAGAAGTCGTAGCAGTAAAAGAAGCTGTGGCAATAAAAGAAGATACAAGATTGCGACGATTGAACACAGGCATTCCCCCCGGATTTTCTGCACGAATACATCTGATAACGATCAAGATTCGTGCGGCACTATTTATATGCTTCGCCCTTTGTACCCGGGCAGCAAATAGATTTATCGGAGGAAGCCTTGAAATTGGGCTAATTATTTAGTCAGCGCCTTCTGCCAGGCTACGGTCGTTCGGGTTGAATGATTCTGCTGGAATGGCGAAACCGCGAGTGCTTTTTCTTTCTTCAGTGGTTTTAGTTTCTTTAGGGCTATCTTGCTTTTCCATTTGTTCAAATACTCCTGTTAGCGAGTGCTAGCAACAGACTCTATAGTGCATCACAAATGCTAAGGAGAGGTTAAGCTGGCCTCGTTTGTAACCGCTTGTCAATTAGAGTATCCACATCTGAGCGCAACATCGCTTAAGAAAAAAGGGAAGGCGAACCTTCCCTTTTGCTGATTTTCGTCAATTGTAAACGAGATTTTTGCTCTGTTTCTTAGCGTTTCTTAGCGATCGATTTGCGCTAAAAGTGGCTGCTCGTAACGTTCTCCGGCGGTCTTGGTGGCCAGTCCGCTGAGGGCAGCTAGATCTTCGTCTTCAAGATCTAAACGGAACGATACAGTATTTTCTTCTAAGTAACGCACGTGCTTGGTGCCAGGAATCGGCACAATGTCTATGCCTTGGTGAAGCAACCAGGCGATAGCAACTTGAGCAGGTGTGGCGCCGTAACGATCAGCGACTTCGTTGACTTCGTCAACAAGAAGCAAATTGCGCTTGAAGTTTTCGCCTTGATAGCGAGGGTCATGGCGGCGATAGTCGCCTTCAGGAAGATCATCGAAGCTCTTTATTTCGCCAGTGAGAATACCGCGGCCAATTGGGCAGTAGGCTACTAGGCCAATTTTAAGTTCGCGTAGAACCGGCATAATCACTGGTTCTAGATTGCGTTCCCAGATTGAATACTCTGATTGTAGAGCTGAAATAGGATGCACTTTGTGAGCTTTGCGAATAGTTTGTTCGCCAGCTTCAGATAGTCCGAGATAGCGAACTTTGCCTTCTTTGACTAGTTCAGCCATAGCACCAACTGTTTCTTCAATAGGAACATTTGGATCGACGCGATGTTGATAGTAGAGATCGATAACATCGATTCCTAGTCTTTTCATAGAAGCTTCGGCCACAGCCTTAACTGTCTTAGGGTGGCTATCTAAGCCAATTGAATTGCCAGCCTCGTCGTATTTGAAACCGAACTTGGTGGCAATTACTGCTTGATCGCGCTTACCTTTTATGGCACGACCAATTAATTCTTCGTTTTTATATGGGCCGTAGCGTTCGGCTGTGTCGAGGAAATTCACGCCTAGCTCTAAAGCTCTGTGAATTACTTTGATTGCTTCGCTTTCATCGGCTGTGCCGTAAGCAAAGCTCATGCCCATGCAGCCAAGACCGATGGCAGATGTAGTGAGACCCTGGTTACCCAGCTTGCGAGTGTTGATGATGCCCATGTTGACGTCCGTCTTCCATACTCAGTGACAATTGAAACCCTATCATGGCCGCCACCGCTTTACATGAAGGTAAATAGTAATAATGATTGATTTAAACTTCGCGTAAGCCGCATTAGGCCTCATGAAAAAGATTCATTCATCATTAATGAACTCGTAATCGGCCTGTGGCGCTGAATGTTGCAAGCTTTGTAAAAGAATTTTGTGGTCAGAAGCTCAATATAGAGATAATAGAAGCCTCAGAAATTCACTTTAATAATCTGTTTCAAGAAAATATATTTGGAAGCATTAGACCAAGAGGAAGAGGCGACCATGCCAGCAGCGTTACTTGTTATAGATGTACAACAAGGCTTCGACGACCTTTACTGGGGTAAACGCAACAACCTTCAGTGTGAGGCCAATATTGCTGTCCTGATTGCTGCTTTCCGTAGGGCGAGCAAGGCGGTTATACATGTGCAGCATATGTCGGTAGAGCCCCAGTCGCCTCTCCGGCCCGGTCAGCCTGGCAATGAATTTAAGCCAGAGGCCGCGCCGGCCGTTGGCGAGAAAGTCTTTGGCAAGACGGTTAATAGTGCTTTCATTGGGACAGCGCTGGAAAAGTATTTGCGCGAGCAGGGCATCGACGAGCTTGTTATTTGCGGCTTGACCACAGACCACTGTGTTTCTACCAGTACTCGCATGGCTGGAAATTTGGGTTTCAACACATATTTAGTGAGTGATGCCACAGCTACTTTTAATCGTAAAGGAATAGATGGGCGCGATTGGCCAGCTGAAGAAATTCATCAAAGTGCCCTTGCTAGTCTGAATGGAGAGTTTGCTCAAGTGATTTCGACTGAGGCTGCGTTGAATTTATTTTGAAGTGGAATTGAACCGGCAAAAAAATCTGGAAAAAGCCTGTCGTGAATTTGTTTTGAAGCGCTGCACTATAGGTGGTGCCAGGCCTAATTTCGAGCGTACTTCATCTCTTCTATCACCGAAGCCGATACTTGCTGGCCGGGGGCCGATAAATGGTAGGTATTCCGGAGAAAATTCCTCCCAGCCATGAGCTATTTCGAAGTACAAGAGCACCCACCAGATCTCGCCTTCTTGGATATCTACATCGAAGCAGAAGCCATGGCGCGGAAAGTGATATTTGTGACAAATTCCATCTTTTTCGATGTTTGGTGCTTCGGGAATTTCACTCAAGAAGTCTTAAACCAGGCGAGACTTGAGAGATGTCTAGACCTAGTCTTTTAGCTAGTTATGAGATTAGTTCTCGCTGTTCCTTCCAAACTATCGTTTACCTTACTTGACTGGGCTGGTCTCGGAGACAGCTTCTTCGTCTTTTGCTTCTGGCTCGCTGGAAAGTTTCTCTTTCAGTGACGGTTGCTGCGCTTTCATGTGTAGAACTGGCAAAAAGAGGATTCCCTTGCGCTTGACACCCAAGCCAATTGCTAGTGAGCCCCGTTTTTTTTCCATATTTTTGTCAGTCGAAACTTGAAATGCCGTTTGCTTTACCGGCTGTTCCACATGGTTGCTCACTTCTGTCTGAGTTGGTTCGGGTGTTTGAGTCTGAGACTTAGCCAAGTCTTCAGCAAAAACGTTTTGTGGCAGTAATAAGTAGATTAATGAGACAACTGTAACAAGGGTGGCCAGACGGCGGTGATTCACAGAGATGCGCTCCTGTTTGTTTAGTCGAAGGAAAGGCGTGTCAGCGGCAGTGGAAGGATTATACAGATTTGCCGCCACCTGAAGATAGAAATGTGTGCATAACTTCAAAATGCAATTGCAACTTACTTATAGTCAGGTACTTCAGCTACTCCTTCAAGAAATTCATCGAGCCCAATTGGCGATGGCTCTTTGCCAGACTCACTCTTGATGAATAGTACAGCTCTGCCGTTTGGAAGAATCCGCAAGTCAGGCTCCGCCGCAAGCGATAGTGGCCTCCTCTTGAGGGTTACGCTGAGCAGACCTTTATGCTTGCTTGTTTGCACTAGAAACGAGCCATCCTTAGCGTCGTGACCTTTGAAAATTAAGTCGACACAACGCCCATCCCGCAATAGTTCATGCTGATTATTTCGATAGGCTCGTGGCGGAGGCTCCGGTATAAGCAAGCCAATGGCCGTGGCTATTACAACAGGCGTCAATAGCCACAGTACAGTAATAACTAAGACTATTCCTAACGCCAAGCAGGCATTGGTCCAGTTGGAATTCTCTTTACTTAGGCTTGCTTTCGGCAAATTCATATTGGTATTAGTCTGCTGAGGTGATTGCGACGGAAGAAGTATTGAAGAAGTATTGAAGAAGTATTGACTGGGTATTGAAACTGTCGTGAAGCAGCCTTGAAACGCTGCACTGAATCTGCCATGAGAACGCGGCATTATAGGTGGTGGCATCCGGCAGGATCTAGTGATTCGCTCAAGACGCCGTCATTTCTTCGAGTTTTGCTCTTTGAGCGTTGGCGACTTCAAGATCATCTTCCAGCCTCTTCAGGCATTCCTGATACTCAGATTCTGTCTTTATCATGGTTGTCTCAAGTTATGGTCAAGCTGGGAACGCTAGTTGTCTGATAGACAAATATCGCAAGATTGACATGCTTGTCAACTGGTGACTTGTGCGCAACTGGAGATTTTGCCTATCCGGTTCCGAGGTTGTTGGCACCGGGCGCCATCAAGCCGCGAAGTCCACAACGCAGCCTCGGTATCGTCTTTCAGCTACAATGGCCAGAATCTAAACTTCAAGGTATGAAATGATGGCCATAAAAAATGAGTCAATTGGCCCGCATTGGCGCAGGCTGCAAGTTTCAATTTGTTTGTTTGCATTGACGGGCCTATCGCTGATTTCTAGCAATGCCTTGGCCGTCAAGACGGCTGAAAACATTCCGGTCGATCAATGGACCTGGATACCGAGCTGGTCAGAGGATGGGCGTTTCGTCGCTGTAAATTGGCCTGCGCCAGCGAGGGTGGGTGCAGATGGCGAATTGAGCCGGGTAATAGGGAAACCCATTGAGCGACCCAAGACGGTTTGGACTGCCAGTCCTTCGACAGTTAACGAGATGGCTAAGCCAATTCCAAGTCTCATCGATAACAGCGAACCAAAGAGAACTCTCATTCTGAAATTTCCCAGTTTTGAGCTTTTGCCTATTTCGCTTCCCGATCTGCGAGACGTATCCTGGTCGCCGAATGGCATGATGATTGCCGGAAAAGGACAAGTTTTTAGTACGGATTCTGGCCGTGTGCTCTTGTCGTTTAATTGCGAGGATGAATTTGCTTGGTCACCAGACAGTAAGGCTGTTGCATCGTCGCATATGACCGGTATCGATGTCTGGAACGTCGAGACAAAAGCTAAACAGTTTTCTCTCCCTGGTCTAAGCGCTGGCATGCATTGTGCCATTGCCTGGTCGCCTGACGGTACTAAGATCGCAGCAGCCGTGGCGCGCTCGAACAATACTATGCAAAAAACATTGCTTAGGGTCACCGCAGCTGATGGTAAGGAATTGCTCTCAGTCGACGATAAATTAGGCATCGAGAACATTGGCTGGTCGAAGGACAGAAATTTGTTTGCATACAGTGACAACGCTTTGCACATTCTTGACGGGTCTACTTTGAAAGAGTTGCAGTTGCTCGCACCTGATGTTGCCGGACAAGTCAGTTTCTCTTGGGCGCCTAGTGGAAAGCTGCTTGCTTATAAGGGCGAGGATGAGACTTTGCATGTATTTGATGTTAACAAAATGTGTGACGTCTCTACTATTCAGTGCGAGAAAACCGGCCGTTTCCAATTTAAGTGGTCGCCAGATAGTGCGTATCTCTTAGTTAAGGCTCTTGATCAGTTGGCTGTGTGCAGAGCGTCAGACGGAGCCTATTTGGGTGCGAAGGTGTTTAAAGGAGTTTCTGTCGCGAATTGGCAACCAGACGGTAAGGCGTTAGTTTTGTCAGACTTTTCAGACGATTCAGTTTCCATAGAACCAGTTAGCTTTCAAACGGGTGAACCGTTGTTTGATAAAGGTACGACGGGGAACCCGTGGAAAGATCAGAAAGTTTTGCGCACCATTGACGATTGTTTTGAACAGTTGAATCAAACTCTGAGCTCTGATTATATTAAAGAATTGAAGAATACACCGGAAGAAAAGCTTTTCATCTATCAGGGTGGCCCTGGGCTGGGTATGGCCCTGCGCAATACCTTCGGATTGAGAGAGCGAAATCCGCTCACTGTATACTTTGGCAAGATGGGCATCACGGATGGTGCAAGTATGTCGTCTATGATTATTCAATCATACTGGCGTCATCTGAATGGTAGACCTCTAGGCATCGAAGAGCAGGCTAGTTCATACAAGAGTTACGAAGAAAAAAGGCAATATATCATCACCGACAGCAAGCCTTTGCCGAATGGTTTACTTACAGGTGATTACACCGCGCTCAATGGAGAGACCCGAACAATAAGTAAGTTGCCTGGCACAATAAAGGTAATTTCTTTCGTGCCCGCTCAGGGCGGGCGTGCACTTTCACAACTGAAGGCTGTTGCATCTGTTCGAGGCAAGTATTCTGAAAAGCAAGTTTCTATGCTAGTTCTAAAGTTTCCGGATAGTGCTATCGGTGGCCCAGACCCTTCATTTCGAGGGCTTCCAAGTTTTTCCAAAGAGATAAAAGCAATTGAAGAAAAACTCAAATCGTCAATTTATTTTGGTATTGGTAATATAAAGCTCTATGGCTCGCTAAAGGACTTTCTCGCTGGTCGATTTTCCTATTCAAATAGTGGGTTGCCTCAAACGCTCATCATTAATGAGAAAAATATGGTGGTCACTCGAATCAATGGTTCAGTTGATGAGAGAGATATCTCTCCTATCGAAGATGCAATTGATTTGGCTATGCAGACCAAAGAGAGTCAATGATGGTGGCCCATGGCTGTGATTGAGTGCTTTCACTGAAGGTTCGATTGCTCTTGTTGTAGTCTTTCAGCTGTCTTTTGAAAGATATGATTCCCAAATTCGATCAGACATTAGCCCTAAGCAGTTTAGGTTGGGAAATCCTGGACCCTGTCTCAAGCCTGCTAGCCTTGGCAGGTGAATTTTTGGCTCGAAATCAGCAACGGAAAGATCTGGTTCAATTAGGTGTTCCAATCTTCTGCTCAACCATGTCTTGACTGTAGGATTTTTAATTTCTTGAGCCAACAGCTGTGGTAAATCTGCTCGCTTAGGTGTGCTCGGCCATAGATTCGCCCCTTCGGACACGAGCTTTGTAATAGCATTTTCATTGGCTTTTGAAACAATGAAAGTAGTGAATTTCAACAAAAGCGATTTTTCAAATAGTTCCAAGAACCAAAGATCATCAAATCCTTGCGCAAAGACAAGAAAGCTAAGGTCAAGCTTTTCGCTCTTGTCAGAGTCTTCAGCTTCCTCATCGCTCACCCTGTAGAGAAGCTCGACAGTAACCGGGCCTTCTGTGGGAACGGGATACTGCTCTGGCCATCTAACATCATCTGCAACAAGATAGCGGACACATTTGCTACGTTCAAGGCGATGTTTTACATCTCCGGATACGACACCACGATCCGCTCTCTGCATTATTGCTCTCTTCTTCGGTATGTTGAGAGAGTCCCAACTTACTGGGTTTGAGAAGTGCCAAACGTCTTTTGCAACATCAGAGCGCAGAAAATATCCAGGATAGCGTTTGCAAATTAAGATAATTTGGACTGGGTCCGTGCCTTTGTCTAGGCCTGATTTTTCAATGCGCTTCAATATTTCTAGGGCAATTGCGCCGGCCGTTTCTCCCGAGCCAACTACGCCGATTGTCTTGCCGCGCTCACTTAGAAATTTGTCCAGGCTTCCAGCTTTGGCTCGTTCCCAGAAATTGCGACCATCGGAGATCCTGTCATTGTCGTAGCCTTTCCCTCCTAGCCGTTTCGGTCCGCCGTGGCCAGTTATGACGAGGCCCCTTCCTAGAAACTCGCTGCCGTTGCCATCGGAGAGTCGCCAGAGTTTGCCCGAGTCATCGGTTTGAATTTGATTGATGTCGCATTTTTTTGTTTGGATATCTGGAATGCGATCGGCTACCCACTTCAAGTAGGCAACGAATTCTACGTGCGTTGGATTTGGGCGGCCGTCGTTTATCCAGGTTATGAGCGAATCCGTTGCCGTAAGGTAAGCAAGCCATGAGAGTTCCTGAATTCTTTGATTTATCTCCGCACCATTGTCAAAGACCTGTTGAGACTTGTACGGATAACCAATATCGTGCTCTGGCGGAGTGACTAACCGTTGCTTGCCGTCAGTGTAAGCACCATCTTTGCCTGACCAGTGTGCACCAATTTCATCGCGCTCTAGTAGAAGACAGGGTGGAAGGTCTGAATTGCCAATGGCATAGTGCTTTGCCGCAATGGCTAGACCCTTTGGACCCGCTCCAAGAACTATTAATGGTTGTTTCATCAAGGTATACGCCCTACTTCATGAAAACTGGTATCTTGCCTAGCTGAGACGTATAATATACATGTTCGATTAAAGTCTTCGGAGCCAATATGCCTGAAACCCTTAAAATCAGACCGTTAACTCTTCCTGAACGAATGTTAGATGAACTCTACTTCCTTGCTAAGCGCAGACGCTTATCACCGCAGGCATTGGTTGTGAGTGTGCTTGAGGGATATTTGAATTCGATCGAGGCTCAAGAACTTAGTAAACTGTTCGAGGTTGGCGGCCCTAGCGTACAGTTGTTCGCTAAGTTGCCGTCAAAATTAGACGAAGCTTTAGAAACAAAATCATCACAATTAGGGCGCTCACCCAACTTTATTATCTATCAGGCTCTGGCAAGAGAAATCGGGAGCAACAGGTCTCCTCAAGGTGTTTAAGGTATCGAGCTATCGATACTAGGCAACAAGCAGCGCTTTTTCTCTTCTATTTTCAAGGTTTACTTGTAGTCAGGCACATACGCTGGTGGCCAGTCCACTCTGAGCTATTGGTTATGCTTCCATCGACGCCATTTTTAGAAATGTCTGCTCAGGGTAAATCCTATAGAGCGATGTTGCGGGCAGGTCTAAGATCGCTAAATACTAGCAGTGGAGATTGGCTGTGAAAGATTCTGATTGTACAAAGCGAATGCTGAACGATTTGCAAATAGCGAGCCCGTGTTCTGTGCCCTGGAGTACCATGGGTGAGACCGCTAGTGAAGCTGTGCGTTTCTGCGGGCAATGCAGTAAAAATGTCTACGACATCTCTAAGCTGACCACCGATGAAGCCGCTCTGCTGCTTCAACAAGGTGCAGCCTCAGGCAGTTTGCCTTGCATGCAGCTTTATCGACGCTTTGATGGCACGATTATTACCGACGATTGTCCTGTAGGTCTGCGTCGTATTCGCGATATCTGGAGGCGAGTTAAGAGCGTGGCCGCGGGTGCAGCTGCTTTCTTTCTGGTTGGACTGCCATCGGCTGCACAGAACAAAGATTTGCCTGTCGTTAAGGGCAAAGTCGCCGCGCCGACTCAGGTCAAGTCTTCTGAGCCCTCTGTCCTTCGGGGCGAGCCAATGGTGACCGGTGGTAAGCCAATGATGGTACCGAATCACATTGGAGGGATTGCTGCACCTAGTGTGCCAGTAAAAAATGCAGCCGCTAACTGGGAAGCGGTGGCTATGACCAAGCCTTCGATAAAATCACTGGCAAGTCGTATCAAGAAAATGGAAGCAAAGCCGAACATCTCGGAGAGAGACATGGAGCCAATTTTCAAGCTCCGTCTACAAATGGCTCAAGAAGCTGACAAACAAATGGTGCCAGCTTTTGCCCAAGCCGAGCTGACGAAGCTCTACGATGCTGTCTATGTAATGAACACAGGTAGTAATCCTAACAAGTCGTTGCTACGGGATATTTTGAAAGAGCGTATTGCCAATGCTCGCCTTTTGAAAGTTGATGACAGTGCTTTTCAGGAGCAATTGCAGAAGTTGCAAACTTCAAAATGAGATGCTTTTGCCAGTACTGCTAGTATTGCTAGTGCTGCAACGGTTTGGCCCGAGACTCCGCTGTTCTCATGATCGCTTCACAGCGCTCTTCGGCCTCTTTGGTAATTGCTTCTTTCTCTTCGTCTAATAGGTCAATAAACATAGTACCGTCCTTGCGGTAGTACCATTGATTGCCGGTGTGTTTGCCATTGGCAATTTTGTCTTTGGCTTCGGCTCGAATGGCTTGGCATTCAGTCCGTGCCTTTTTTAAAATTTCGTCAGCCTTAGCTTGATCTGCTTCGATTATTGCTTGACTAGCTGCTTCGTGAACGGCAGCTCGGCCATCCGGTTTTGAGCTTGTTTTGTCAGAGTTGCTGCTTACCTTGTTCTCAGGGTCTGGCGTACTCAATTCTGGAGCTGCAGCACTTGTGGAAGTGCTTCCACCGAGCTTCATGAGCACATCCTGACAATATTTGGCAGTAGCGGCATTGGGTTTACAGCTCAGGCAGGCCTCGTATTCGCGCTTAGCACTGCTTGTCTGCTTGCAACTCAGGTAGGTATTGGCAAGATAGTAATGCACAAGCCAGTTCTGCGGAAATGTCTTTACGGCTTTCTCAAAGCTCAGTCGCGCTTGTTGGTAGTCTTTGGCGTTATATCGTTCACAGCCAAGTTCAAAGTCTCCAGCGTAGGCCGAGGGAATTCTGAATAGTGCTGTAAAAAGAGCGAAAGGGAGCGTAAGCCCGAGCTTAAATTTACGCATGAAAGCACCTAACTGTTCGAAATCTTTCCCAATTGCCCAAGAAGTAGTTATTCTACTCCGATAACGCCTAAGCTGCATTATCCATTAGATTTTTGATTTTGGGAGTCTTGTTGAATGGTCCTTCGCTTTTGCTCAAGCTCATTAGTGCCATTAGGGTAATGACTGGGCTAACTCTCTCTATCTCTGTAACTCTCTCTATCGATGCTTGCCATTGAGAAACTTGATCATAGCCTTAGTGTTCATATTTTCGGGATAACATTGCAGCGATTTTTCTGCAGCTTTCCTGGCATTTTTGTAGTCACCTTCCAGCAAATAGCTGTTGCCTAAACTGAGCCACGCATTTGAACATTTGTTGTTGATTGCCAATGCTTTTTGTGAGGTCTCTTTGGCCAGTTGCGGTTTTTTCTGCAGTAGATATATGGCGCTCAGGGTATCGAGGGGCGTCTCGTATTTGGGATATTTAGCTGCGCATTCTTTTGCTGTTCTTATGGCCGAGGCAAATTCTTTGCGACAGTAATGGTCGTAGGCTTTGTTGCTAAGAAACGCTGCCTCTGGCGTCACCGGATATTTCGGTAGTTCCGAGTCGAGCATCATTTGTGCCTGCTTTTTTACTTTGCCGCCTTTGTCATTCTTGATGGCTAGACGCAGTGCTTTTTTTGCTCTCTCTGGCGCACCCATATTCTTGTAGCAGGTCGCAACAGCCACAAGTCTATCGCTGCTCCAATCAGCGGGCGGCTCATCGGGAACTACAATGATCTGTTGGCCCTGTTCTGGCTGTACTCGCCATTGTGCCTGTGCCGAGTCTGGGGCACAGACAGAAACAATGACTAACAATAAGCTGAAAGTACGAGTGGTTTTCAATGACCATAAATCCTTGTGAGTCCCAATATTTTTTAATTGAGCCCTTAAACTGTTCCTATTCCCCGTTATGGGCTAATTGATGCGCGGCCTTAGCACTAGCAATGCGCTGAACTTCTCGCTTATAGCGGGTAAAGCCCTCCGCGGCTGGCTATACTGCAACAAGGCGGTAGTCTCTAAATTTGTCGCTGTATTTAGGTTGCCCCTAGCTCTCATTGGGTTTTGCATTTGCCAGAAAAACAGTTAGTTGTAGTCACCGGGGCCACCGGCTATGTCGGAGCTCGACTGGTTCCCCGCCTGCTTGAAGCTGGCTATCGCGTACGCGCTTGCGGCCGATCGCTAGTCAAGCTCAGCAGTCGCCCCTGGGCCAAGCATGAAGATGTCGAGCTTGTAAAGGCCGATGTCTTCGACAAAGATTCGCTCAAGGCCGCATTGACTGACGCCTTTGCCGCTTACTATTTTGTCCATTCGATGAACTTAGAGAATAAAGACTTTGCTTCCGCCGACCGCCTGGCTGCTGACAATATGGTTGAGGCTGCGGCTAGCGTTGGTCTCAAGCGCATAATCTATTTAGGTGGCTTGGGTGAAGATTCTCCCGATTTGAGCAAGCACCTGCGTTCACGCGCCGAAGTGGCGGCGATTCTCCAAGCCGGTCCTGTGCCTGTCACGGTGCTCAGGGCGGGAATGATTCTGGGCTCTGGCAGCACGTCTTTCGAGATTTTGCGCTACTTGGTCGAGCGACTACCTGTAATGATTACCCCACGCTGGGTCTCCACTCCTTCTCAGCCGATTGCCGTGCGCAATGTTCTCTATTATTTGATTGAGTGTCTCAAGGTTGAGGCTACCACTGGCCGCTCTTTCGATATCGGCGGGCCAGAAGTGCTCACTTACAAAGACTTGATGCAGGTCTATTCGGTTGAGGCTGGTCTGGGCAAGCGCTGGATTTTCCCCGTACCGGTCTTCACGCCAACAATTAGCTCTTATTGGATTCACTTTGTCACTCCTGTTCCTGCCTACATCGCCAGGCCTTTGGCTGAGGGGCTGCGCAACCCTGTGGTCTGCAAAAATAACGACATCTTGACCTTGATTCCCCAGCAATTGCTCGATTGCCGCACGGCCATTGCCATTGCCTTAGAGTGCATTGACCAGCATCGCGTCGAAAGCCGCTGGACAGACGCTGGCGAAATGCCAATTGTGCCCGCCGAATGGACTAGCCCCGGCGACCCGGATTGGGCGGGAGGAACAGTTTACGAAGATAATCGCGTGATTAGGGTGAGCGACTCACCGACCCAGGTTTGGTATCGCCTGGTGCGCTTGGGCGGCAAGACAGGCTGGTATTACGGTAATTGGTTGTGGAAGTTGCGCGGTTATATGGACCGCATAATTGGTGGAGTGGGGCTCAATCGCGGCCGCCGCAATGAATTAGAACTATTGCCCGGCGATGCTCTTGATTTTTGGCGAGTGGTCGATGTTGAAAACGAACACAGCCTTTTGCTGGTTGCTGAGATGAAACTTCCCGGCAAAGCATTTTTGCAGTTCACCATTACTAACAATGGTGACGGAGTCACTGTAGTGCAGCAGAATGCCCGATTTCAACCACAAGGTTTGCTTGGTTTGCTCTACTGGTGGGCTGTTACACCTTTGCATGAATTTGTCTTCAGTGGTATGTTGCGTGGCATCGCTGCCGGAATCGACGGCAAAATTTTAGAGGGTCCCTCTCGTGTCGCCAAAGTCAAAACATAGCGAAACCCACTTTACGGCTGGTGAGGTTATTCGCGATATTGTCATTGGTATGTCGGATGGCTTGACTGTGCCCTTCGCCTTGGCCGCCGGTTTGTCAGGGGCAATTGCCAATAGTGGCTTGGTGGTTACAGCTGGAGTAGCGGAGGTGGCTGCAGGTTCGATTGCCATGGGTCTAGGTGGATATTTGGCGGCCCGCGGTGAGGCTGAGCACTATGACAAAGAGCGCCACCGTGAGTGGTGCGAAGTTAAGGAGATGCCAGAAGAAGAGAGTCGCGAAATTTTTGAGATTTTTCGCGCTTATGGCCTCAAAGATGAAGAGATCCAGCCAGTTGTCGCTGGTTTAGAGCGTAACCATGAACACTGGATAGATTTCATGATGAAGTATGAGCTAGCCCTCGACAAGCCTGATCCTAATCGCGGTTTGGTTAGCGCTCTAGTAATTGCTGGCTCATATATCGTCGGCGGCATTGTGCCGCTTTTGCCGTACATGCTGTATAGCGATTCTCATTTCGCTTTGATGATTTCGGCTTTAGTGACCGTGCTGGCCCTCTTTGTTTTCGGCTATGTCAAGGGGCGCTTTACTGGTTCTAAGCCTTTTCGCAGCGCCTTCCAAACCGCCGTGGTTGGCACTTTGGCCGCCCTAGCCGCCTTTACTATTGCCAAGCTAATTTCACCGCACTAATTGGCTGCTTTGCGTTATCATATCTCTTCAATATATGGCTTTGCTCTGTCTAGATCCGATCTGCTTTGTCCACGAAACACTAAAATTTACTCCTGCCTTACTGTGGAGCGTTGATGCGAGACTACATTCTTTTGTATATCAACGGTCAAGAGCAGCGCATAACTGGCGCCCAGGCTTTTCAGCCGGCTAGTGATTATCTACGCCTCGATCTTGGTAAGTGTGGCACCAAAGTAGTTTGCGCCGAAGGCGATTGCGGTGCGTGCTCGGTTATTATCGGTAGGCTCGATAGCAGTGGTCAAAAGCTAGACTACGTGCCGGTTAACTCGTGTATTCAATATCTCTATCAACTCGATTGCAGCCACTTAATTACAGTGGAAGGCTTGAAAGTAGAAGGTCAGCTCAACCCGGTGCAGCAGTCTATGGTTGATCATAATGGCGCCCAGTGCGGCTATTGCACTCCTGGTTTTGTCGTTGCTATGTGCGGCCTGGCTAATGATCTTAAATGTGTTGGCGAGAAATTTGCCTGTGGCCAGAAGGTCACGGAAGAGCTTGTGAAAGACTCACTGACCGGCAATCTCTGTCGTTGCACGGGCTACGAAGCCATTATCAACGCCGGAATGGCCATGGACCTTGAGCGCTTCAAGCCCCTAGCCAGTCTCTATGACGAAGCTGAGATTGTCGCTAATTTTAAGGCTCACGCTAGTCAAGAATTATTGATTGAAGTTAATGGCCGCAAAGCGTTCAACCCCACTAGTTTGACCAGTGCCAATCGCTTTTTGGCCGACAATGAAAAGGTCGTTATTGTTTCTGGTGGCACCGATGTTTCGGTCAACATGAATAAGCGCGGTCTTTCGCCAAAGGCAATTATGAGCACCTCGGCTCTGCCTGGTTTGGATGACTTAAACTTGGTTGAAACGCCTGAAGGTCGGGTGATGAGCATTGGCGCAAGAGTGACGTTGCGTCAGTTAGAGCGAGCCATCAAAGATTTGGTGCCCGAGTTTTACGATATTCTTTGGGTCTATGGTTCACCGCAGATACGTCATGCTGGCACACTAGCTGGAAATCTTGCAAATGGTTCGCCAATTGCCGATAGTCCTCCTTTTCTTTTTGTCATGGATGCAGAGGTAGAAGTGACTGGCTTAGCAGGGGTAAGACGCATAGCCATGGCTGATTTCTACACTGGCTATAAAACTCTTTCGTTGAAGAAAGATGAGCTAATCACGCGTGTCTTCTTGCCGTTGCCTAAAGCCGAAGAGATACTGCGGCTCTACAAAGTATCGCGCCGTCAGCATTTGGATATCTCGGCTTTTACTGCTGCCATTCGCATTACTTTGAAAGACAATAAAATTGCTGCCGCTCGTGTAATATTTGGTGGAGTTGGGCCTGTGATTAAGAGCGTTCCTGAAGTTGAGAAAGCTTTGCTTGGTAAGCCTCATGAACTAGCTACTTATGAGGCAGCGGGCAAAGTTGCTCGTGAGGCGATTGCGCCAATTACTGATGTGCGAGCATCCCGCGACTATCGTCTAACCTTGGCCGAAAATATTATGACCAAATTTTATTATGAGAGCGGTGCTGAAGATAATGAGAGGGTACTTGCATGTCGATAGTAGGCAAGAATATTCCCCATGATTCCGCTCCTGGACACGTTAGCGGTGAGTCGGTTTATATCGATGATATTCCGATGTCGCGCAATGAAGTGCTAGTCGATTATTTTGGTTCACCCTATGCTCATGGACGAATTCGTTCTCTCGATTTGAGCGAGGCCCTGAAAGTGCCTGGTGTTGTGGCTTTGTTTACATACAAAGATCTGCATCACAATGTTTTTGGCCCAATCACCCAAGACGAAATTCTATTGGTTGAGGATGTCTCTGAATTTATTGGTCAACCGATTGTTGTTATTGCGGCCCAGTCTCTAGAAGCAATAAAGGCTGCTAAGAAAGCGATTAAACTCGATATGGAAGAGCTTGTGCCGGTGCTCACAGTCGACGCTGCCATTGCTAATAATCAATACCTCGATAAGACTTACAAAATTGAACGAGGCGATTTGGCAGCCGCTTTTGCTAGCGCTGAACACATTATAGAAGGGCGTTTTGTCATTGGTGGTGCTGATCACTTCTATCTTGAGTCACAAGCTTGCTTAGTTCATCCTGGTGAATACGATCAGCTCACTGTTCATTCTTCTACCCAAAGTCCGTCTGAAATTCAACACACCGTGGCCCACTTGTTGGGCTTGCAACTTAATCAAGTGGTTTGTCTGATTAAGCGCATGGGTGGTGGCTTCGGTGGCAAGGAGTGTCAGGCGACCCACCCGGCTGTGATGGCGTCGTTGGTGGCGCATAAAACTAAGCGTCCTGCTCGTATGATCTATACCAAAGATGACGATATGAAGTACACGGGCAAGCGCCATCCCTATCAAAATGACTATAAAGTAGCATTTACTGCCGATGGCCTGATCACTGCATTAGAGGCTAATTTGTATGCTGACGGTGGCGCTTACAATGACCTTTCAACGGCAGTTCTGGGGCGTTCACTTACCCACATCGACAATGCTTACTTTCTACCTGTAGTCAAAGCCGTAGGTAAAATAGCCAAGACCAATTTTCCTCCCAACACTGCCTTCCGTGGCTTTGGTGGCCCCCAAGGGGTGATCACCATTGAAAATATCATTGAAGAAATTGCTGCCTACCTCAAGATGGATGCTTATGAAGTACGTCGCAAAAATTGCTATGGCATTGATGATCGTAACGTTACCCCATATGGTCAGTTGATCACTAATAATACTTTGCCTCAGATTTTCGACGAGCTGCATCAGTCGTGTCAATACAAAGAGCGCTTGGCTGCGGTAAAAGAGTTTAACGCTAAATCAAAGACTCATCTAAAAGGTTTATCGTTCACAGCTGTGAAGTTTGGTATTTCATTCACCAATCAGTTTCTCAACCAGGCCAACGCCTTAGTCAATATCTATTTAGATGGCACAATTCAAGTTTCGACTGGTGCCACTGAAATGGGTCAGGGTGTCAATACTAATATCAAAATGTTGGTGGCTGATGAGTTTTCTGTTGCTCCTGAACATGTCATTGTCATGGTTACTTCCACTGAGAAGAACAACAACACATCAGCTACGGCTGCCTCTTCTGCCACCGACTTGAACGGCTCTGCTGCTGTCATTGCTTGTCGTAAATTGAAAGAGCGCTTGAATGAAGTAGCAGCACAGCATTTTGCTTCTCGTGAAGTTGGCATCGGTGCCTATGGCCACCTGATCGTCTATAAAGATGGTTATGTCTTTGACGAGCGCCGTCCTCAGCTCAAAATCACATTCCCTCAATTGGTCAATCTCGCCTACCGCTCAAGAGTTAGCCTGGGTGAGCGCGGGCACTACATTACACCGGGCATTGGGTTCGATTGGAATGTTGGGCAGGGTTCACCATTTCTCTATTACACCAACGGCTGCTCTTGCTCTGAAGTATTGATTGATCGTTTCACCGGTGACATGAAGGTCGAGCGTGTAGATATATTGATGGACATTGGTAAATCGATTAACCCCGGCCTCAATCGCGGACAGATTACCGGTGCCTTTATTCAAGGCATGGGTTGGCTAACCAACGAAGATCTGCGTTATTCATCCAGTGGTGCGCTGCTTTCTTATTCGCCCACAACTTACAAGATTCCTAACATCTACGATACTCCGCCTATCTTTAATGTTGATGTCATTGATAACGACTGCACTGTCAATGTGCGCGGCTCAAAGGCAGTTGGCGAGCCGCCTTTGTTGCTTGCTAATTCGGTCTTTATGGCTGTTAAGAATGCTCTTTCGTATGTTTGCGGTGAGCAAATACCGACGCTGACCACACCGGCTACTAATGAAGAAATTCTTGCTCGACTGACTCAATATAAGCAAGAAGGCCAAGGGCAGTCGTTCAAACCGTGGTTTGGAGCCGATTCGCCGGTTTTAGCAAAGGCGCCGTCATTTGCTAAAGGGTATTTGGTTAGCGCCAACGGTAAGAATGACGACACTAACGGCAAGAATGGCAGCGACCGGTCTAAAGCAAATCTGGAAAGCAAGTCTAGCGAAAAATCTAGTACTAAGTCTGGGGCCGAGACTTGTCTCTAGTAACTTTCTATCACCGTGTGGCAGAGCTGATGGGCTCTGGCGAGCCCTTTGTCGTTGCTGTGGTGGTTGACGCCATTGGCAGTGTACCGCAAGAAGTCGGAGCGCGGATGATAGTGACCAATGCCGGTCGAAATTTCGGCACAGTCGGCGGCGGTAAGGTTGAAAACCAAGCCCTTGAAGAAGCGACTAAGCTTTTGAGTGAGTTAAGTCAAGGCGATCACAAGGCACCTAGAACCCGCTTTGTTAGCTGGAATCTAGAAAAAGATATCGGCATGACTTGCGGCGGTTCTGTCAAAATGTTTTTTGAGGTGCACAATCTTGGCACTTGGAACATCGCCATATTTGGTGCTGGCCATTGCGCTTCTGCATTAGTTGAAATTTTGCACAGGCTCGATTGTCATATTACTTGTATTGATACCCGTCCTGATTGGCTCGATAGCCTACCTGCCAGCGGTAAAGTGACGAAGCTCTTAGTCAAAGACTATAAAGATGGCATTGAAGAAGTTAGTCGTGATTCGTTTGTGCTGCTGTTATCGAAGGGGCACAGCACTGATTCTCCTGTGCTTATGGAGATCTTCAAGGGCTATCAAGCTGGTTTGACAGCTTTTCCTTACTTAGGTGTGATTGGTAGCAGAGCTAAGGCCGAGCGCCTCAAGCAAGATATTAGTGCTGCTGCCTTAGACGAAAAATATAAGAGTGCTTTTCTCTGTCCTATTGGTTTGCCAATTGGCAACAACGATCCCCAAGAAATTGCTGTCAGCATTGCTGCACAACTACTTGAGTGGCGTGATAAGAACAAGCCGGTGGTTTCAGGAGAGTAGCCGTTGGAGCGCATTTCAATTGAGCTTACTGATTATTGTTTCAAAGGTTGTAGCTTTTGCTACAACGGCAGCAACTCCAAGGGCAGCAAGTTTTGGGCTGAATCTGAGCTGATCGACTTTGTGCAAGATTGTGCGGCCAATGGCCTCAAGGCAGTTTCTTTTGGCGGCGGTGAGCCCTTGCAGCATCCTGATTTGTTCAGCATTTTGACCAAGCTACAAGGAAGGCTCTTTCGTTCGCTTACCACTAACGGATTGCTGCTTGAGCAAAATCTCTCTCGACTGGTTAAAGCTAAGCCGGACAAGGTGCATGTTTCTATTCATTTTCCTGATGATCAAGCAGAAGTAGAACGCGTCATTGATCAAGTGCACCAGCTTCAATCTGCCGGAATCAAAAGTGGTATTAATCTCTTGGTGGCTCGCTCCTGGCTGGAGCCCGCTCGGCAGGCGGCTGCGCGTATACATCAGAGTGGCATCGGCAACGAGCGCATTGTCTATTTGCCTATGCGTCTCGCCGATACTCCTAGCCCCCATGACATAGCAACAGTTGCTGGCGGTGCCAATTTTCAATCGATGACCTGCCTTACTTCGTGTCATAAGAGTGAGCGTTTTTGCTCAGTGGCGGTTGATCAAACTGTTGCTTGGTGTTCGTACACAGCGGCTCGCCGTAAGCTTGTCGCCCTTAATTTTGCTGGCCTTATGGCCGCTCTTCGAGATCTCGATTTAACTTTCTGTGGAGGCACTGATGGAAACTGATTATCCTGCGGCCCATAGCATGGACACCACCTGGTTTGCGGTGGACAAAGACGGCTTTATTGCTGTGATGGAAACACAAGAAGAAGGGGCTTTGCCACTTGTTTGCCGGAGCGGTGACTTAGAGCTTAACGACGATTTGGTTGAAGCCATCGCTAAGCAAGAAGGGCTGACTGTGGAAGTTGACCAATACGATATGGCCTTGCCAGAAAGTGTCGGCCTGTATTCCTATCACGGCGACTTAGATTGGTCTGATGAGCTGGTGCCTGCGGCAGCTTCAACGAGCGCTGAAGTTGCAGGTGGCGCGGGAGCGGATGTCGGCGATGAAGATGCTGAGACTTCTGAAGGTGCACCACCTTATAAGCGACAGGGGGTTCCCGAAAACCCACTACACATCTCTAAATTGTCTGAGCAGTTAAGAGGTGGTATCAAGGCTGTGGTGTTCGATAACGTTTCATTCAAAGAAACGAAGTGGTTGCAGCCAGCTCTCAGGGTTCCGTGTGAAATGTGGATGGACGGTGAATATCATTGCATTGACGAGCAAGGTAATGCAGTGAAAGTCCCTAAAGAGTTTTGCCCACCAAAAGAGTTCTTTGGCTTTGGGGCTGCCGGTTCATCATCTTCTTCTTCTTCTTCTTCTGGCACCTCATCTACGCCGAAGCCCACCTCGTGGTGGAAGAAGTTTTTCGGTTAGCAATAGGTCAACATGACGCTAGGTAGGTCGCTGCACATAGGGCTATGTTGGTTTCCCTAAATACCAAGTTCACTATGTGAACCTACGCGGACAAGTCGAAGAATTTCATCATCATGTTTTTGATAGATCAGTACCAAGTCTGGCTTAATATGACAGTCTCGGTGATCCTTCCATTCTCCCGTTAGTGGATGGTCTCGATAGCGCACTTCGAGTGGTTGATCGTTAGCCAATTGTTCGACCACAGGGAACAGATCTCCGTCAAGAGTAGCGCGGTGTTTGCCTTTGCATTCGCGCTTATAGTCTCGTTTAAATTGCACAGTCCATTCAATCGTCCGCATCGAGCGCTTGTTTTAGTTCTGCAATACTATTTGCGCGAGCCAGATTGCCTGCGCGTGCTGCTCTCATGGCCGCGATGGTGGTGGCATTTGGAACCAGAGGATCGAAAGGAAGGGCATGTTCGCTGGCAATTTTAGTCAGCAACATTCGCACAGCGTCTGAAACGGTCAGGCCCATAGCGGCAAGCACGGCAGCTGCTTCTTCTTTTATCGCTCCGTCAATTCGGGCTTGAACAAGTTCATTTGCAGCCATGGGGGTTCTCCTCGTGCGTCTGTATGACATTGTAATTCAGGAAGCACGAGAGTGCAATGAGCAAGTTCGTGCTTAGCGCTTTTTACTTAAACCGGTATGAAAAACAAATTTCGCCTAAAGGTCTGAGCAAACCTTCAGGCGATATTTGATTTCTCTTGTCCCAGAGACTTAGTAATAGGTCAACATGACGCTAGGTAGGTCGCTTCTGTGGCCGGTGGTTAGTCCGCGGCTCGGGTCGGTGCTGCTGCTGTGGATACCGGCATTGATGACATTGCCGCCGCCTAGACCGTTGATTGGTGGCAGGCCCATCACGCCTTCATCACCATAGATTTGTTCGGCTTGGCCACCAGCTTGATAGACGAAGCTATCTAAGGTAGTTCTGGGCAGTCTCTGGCTGCGTTGGCTCAAGATTGTTCTGGAAGTATCAGCCAAGCTGGCAAGCCGTTGATTGGTAGTGAATCTAGAAGGACTAGGAACATAGTTAGGTTGGAAGTCTGACTGTGGGTGTGGTGTGCCGGTGTTATCCCCTTGGGCCGGAGCCACTGTGCTCATGTCGAAGTCGTTGGCAACTTGGGCCAGAGCAGCCCCTGATGACATAATGCAGGCACACAAAGTAAGAACAGCGCGACGGCTACCTTTAGTAAGTGAAAGCATTGACATTAACAGGCCCTCCAGAGAGGCAAATCAGGCAGGGAAAGCGCTGGTCCAAAAATAGTAAGTGGCGCTCGGTAACATTGATAAATTACTGGCAAAGACGTGAAATACTCGTGAGTATTCTTTTCACCCCCTAAGATTTTGGGTTAGTTTGGATTTATTTGCTGCATCTGAAAATTTCGTCTTTCAAGAACCCTTGGGCCCTGGGGCTACTGTGCTGCGCAAATTTTGTCAGAAAGAAGGCCAGGCTAAAAACAATGGTGAGGCTTTGCTTCAAGATTTGGCCGCTTTGGTCGAGACTTCACCATTCCGACATATGGTTACACCTGGCGGCTTTGAGATGTCTGTGGCTATGAGCAATTGTGGTGCCCTTGGCTGGGTGACCGATCAGGCTGGTTATCGCTACCAGGCAATCGACCCGGAAACTGGCAGCCAGTGGTCGGCCATGCCCAAGTCTTTCCTGGAATTGGCGAGCAGTGCAGCAAAGGCTGGTGGCTTTGACGACTTTGTGCCTGATGCTTGCCTGATCAATCGCTATGAAGTTGGTTCAAGGCTGACACTGCATCAAGACAAAAACGAAATGGACTTTTCGCAGCCAATTGTCTCTGTGTCATTGGGTCTGCCAGCTGTCTTCCTTTTCGGTGGCTTAGAGCGTAGCAGCCCGACAAGAAAAGTTCAGCTCACCCACGGAGACGTTGCTGTCTGGGGTGGTTCATCGCGGATGAACTACCACGGCATTCTTCCTCTAAAAGATGGGCTACACGAGCTAACTGGGTCGTATCGATACAATTTGACGTTCAGGAAGGCCGGCTGAGGTCTCACCAGTTGCCGGCGCCTCGATATCAAGAAGCTGTCGTTATAACTGAGATTCCTCAAAATGCAGCAGAAAATTAATTCTGAGGCTCTAGGCGAGGGTTAGCGCTCACTCTTCCATTCAACACTCGCCTAATTTCTGGCAGTGCTGCCAGGGCTGCGGTCTCGCCAGCCGCTATGGCCGCCAGCATTTCTTCGCGCTTGAATGCGCCCAAATCAAACTGCTCTACCTTCGGTTCAATAATTACATCCGCACTAATAAGTGATTTTTCCTCCACTGAGGCCATCAAGATACTAGTCACGCGATCGGCAAATTCGAGTGTGGTATCAAATGAGTTGCGGTTCTCTTTTTCTGTGTAGCCGTGCAGTCTCACTGCTAATACTATCGCCCCTGTTGCTTCGGCTGGGGCTGTGGGCAGGTTGGAGCTGATGCCACCATCCACCATGTACTTGTTACCCTCTTTTACCGGTCTGTACAAGAACGGCACTGAACAGCTCGCTTGTACTGCTTTAGCGATATTGCCCTTGGAGTGCACAAATTTGGCTCCGGTACTTAAATCAACAGAGACAGCGACAAACGGGGTGGGTAGCTGTTCAATATTCTTGTACTTTGCCGGTAGGTTTTTATCTACAAATTTTGCAATTGACTTGCCACTATACAAACCGAGAGCCGGTTTGAGTTGCAAAACGCGCATAAAAACATAGGTCGGTAGGTAGATGATCTCTTGAAGCACTGCTGAGCGGGGAAAAAAGGCTTTGCCAAGTTTGCCGTCTAGAGCAATGGCTTCTATGTCGTGAGCGCTCAGTCGAGCGGCCGATAGACTGCCGATGAGCGCTCCAACGCTGGTGCCAGAGATAAAATCTACGTGGATTTTCTCTCGCTCTAACACTTTGAGCACGCCGATGTGAGCCAGCCCTCTTGCACCGCCGCCGGCCAATACAAGAGCCAGCTTTGGCGGGCTCTGCACTACTCTAGCCTGATCGACTGTGGGCACGGTGACTAAGCTTGGGACTTCGCCAGGTGTAGCTATATTCGTAGTTGCAGATGTAATAGTGGCTTTGGCGTCGTTAGTAGGTGTCGGCTCGTTGCCGTGTACAGGCGCGACAGCCAGCGCTAACACAAGTGAAGATGCTAATAAACTGCTAGTGAATTTATTTATGTTCTTCAAAACCGTATGCTAAACATTTTCATGTTCCCTCTTCGGCAATTCAACTATGCCTTAGATGGAAATTGACTACATAGGTTCCCGCATTTTTTCAGTTTGGTTTAAATGTTAAATTGACGTTTGCTTTATTGATAGTAGAGAGATATTTCGCCAAGTCTTTCAGTTCTTCATCGCGCCCGGTGAGCGGCGGCATGATTCCTAGATACTGATTCTTTTCTGGGTTAGTTTCTCTGAGCATGGTCAAGAATCCGTATATTGCGTCTTCATCGCGCTCACCCAAAAGCTTTTTCATGCTGCGATAGCCTGTGGGGGTATGGCAACTCATGCACTGATAGCGGAACATCACTTCACCACGCTGCACATTGTTTTCTCCCTGAGCTGTGCAGGCTTTTGACCAGACCCCAGCGTTGAGGAAGCCCTCTTGGCTTAAGCGTGCTACATCTTCTTTGCGGATGCCATTGGAATATACATAGTTGTAGACAACATAAGGTTTGCGCAAAAGCTCACGCATATATTCTGTTGAGCCCGTGGCGCCCAAGCCACACACTAAGAAGAGTATGGCAATGCGGAAGGTGAAGCCCTTAGGATTGAGATACGGTCCAAAGTAGGCGAAGAGAACAATGGTGCCTGAGAGAATTAAGCTCAAATAGAGGGTTCTGGCGAGAATAGAGAAGTTGCCCACACCAGATGATTGAATGCCTGTAAAAATTGTAGACATAGTTGCTTGTGGCACGTTCGAAATGTACCAGTAAGCCACTAGTGGCCCGAGCAGGAAGATTGGCAGTAGCCATTTGGCGCAATACTTGGCCATATAAGCACGAAGGTCTTGGTCTTTCAGTCTTGACGATGTCACCAAGGCGTACATACCAGCGATGGCAAACATGATGAGTAAGCGCATGATTAGCGATGGAAAGTAAGTTGGGTTGAGGAAACCATCGAGCCAATAGTGAGTCTTAATCCAGAGCCCCGGTGTGAGCATGAAGGTGAGAATGCCGTTGATGATAACCAGAGTCATGATCGAAAGGAAGCAATAGAGTCTTGCTAAGAACAAGTGCATCTCTTTGGATACTTTGTCCCAAGAGTAATAATAGACAAAAACGGTAGCTAGTTCTGCCGCAAAGAATAGATATTCAAGGGCCCAGGCTAAAGTAAAGTTCTGAATGAGAATGGCCGTGCCGTCTGGGTTTACTAGGGCAATTGCCCACCAGATAGCAACGCCAGTGACGGCTCCTGATACCGAAGTCAGTATCATGAAAAAGCGTGAGTGGCTTTTTAGATAGTCATAGATTCGGTCGTCTTTTCTTTTGTAGGCAAGCCCTTCGGTGATGGCTAAGAAGGCGCCGCCGCCAACCGCAAAGTGAGAAAGGTAAACGTGGATGATGGCGATTATTCCGATAATCCAACCACCGCCTAAATAAGGCACAATCCAGACCGGATAGTTCATGACAGGGCTCCCCAGATTGTAAATGCGATTATGCCGAGTAACAAGACAAGGCCATAATAAGTAGCGATTTTTGCTTTGCCTTCCGATTCACCCTTGTCAAAGAACGGCACTATGACCATGCCTGAGCAGGCAACAACCATCAGCAAAGCACCGAATAGTTCGCCTTCGATGGGGCCAACTTGAGGCGGTACAAGCTTCAGGAATTGGAACGGTGCCAGGAAATACCATTCAGGTTTGATGCCGAGGGGCGCTGCACCAAATGGATCAGCTTCAGGGCCTAGACCCCATGGGTAGAGGGTGACTAGGGCCGCAAGGCCGTTTAAAGCTAGCAACCAAACTAGCAAATCTTTGAGGAAGAAGTTGGGGAAGAATTTCTCGTAAGTGCGTTTAGCAGCTTCAAGCTTTTTGAAATAGGCGGGCTCTGACATGCCATGCATCTGCACGAAGAGCAGGTGCAATGCCATTAAGCCCAAGCAAAGTAGTGGCAGCACGGCCACGTGGATCATAAAGAAACGGCTCAGTGTTCCTTGACCAATGTTATGACCTCCCCGCAGCATTGAAGCCGCTGCCTCGCCAAATACTGGCATTTTTGAAGCAATGTCGAGGCCGATTTTGGTGGCAAAGAATGACACGTCATCCCAAGGTAAGAGATAGCCGGTGAAGCCAAAACCAAGGCAGATCACCAAAAGAATTAGGCCTGAGTACCAGGTGAATTCTCTGGGCTTGCGATAGGCCTTCATGAAGTAAGCGCTAAACAGGTGACCTGCTAAAACCGCGATCAGTAAATTGGCCCCCCAGCTGTGAATTGAGCGGAAGAACCAGCCGAAATCAACTTGTGAATTGATTCTGAGAATACTGGCATGCGCTGCCTCAAGGCCAGGCACATAGTAGACCATTAGCAGAATGCCGCTGGCAAACTGAATTACCATGAGCATCAAGGCAATGCCGCCGGCGTAGTACCAGACCGAATTCTTGTGAATTGGTACTTGCTTTTTCTGGGCGAACTTGAAGGCCGCTTCAAGCCCCAAGCGCTCATCGAGCCATTGCAGGAGACCGTCCTTTTTTTTGCCACTTGCTTTTTCAGTACCACTTGTCACGACAGGTTCCCCGTACTTTTAGACTTTCGAAACGATTATCTTGTCTTTTACTACTTCTACTTTTAGTGCCAACAGTGGCTTTGGTGGCGGGCCGGCCACGTTTTTACCGCTGGATGGATCGTAGCAACCGCCGTGGCAGGCACACCAGATCAGATCTTTTTCTGGTCTGAATTGCACAGTGCAGCCAAGGTGGGTGCACACTGCACTAAAGGCGTGAAACTCTCCGTCTTTGGTGTGGGTGATCAAGGCTGGCATGCTGCCAAACTTGAAGTTCTTTCCTGAACCAGGCGGCAGATCTTTGATGTCGCCGACGGTGACGCTCGATACTTTGCTTTCAGGCTCGTCGCCGCCGTTAGGGGTGAGATAGCTGTAAATTGGATAGGCTGCCATCAGCGCCCAGACACCACCAACGCATGGTACTGCGGCTCTAAGAAACTGACTGCGACTGCACTTGTCACCGCCATTGCTATCGCTAGACTCTGCTGTGCTGGAACCGCCACATCCGCCCTGGGAGCCGCAGCCAGTAGTCACGTGTTCGGTGCTATTGCCTTTGGTGCTGCACTCTTCAGAGTCAGATTTCTCAGTGCTGGGTTTGTCGCCATGACAACCGCCAGCGCCGTCGCAACTAGAGCTGCCACTTGCTGAATTGCCGCAGGGTGAGGGACTGCCAGAACTGCCCTTTGCTGAGCCACCGCAGCCGCCGTGCTCGTGCTTCTCACTATTTTCTTCTGGTTTCTGCTCTTCCATTTCGTAACCTTTTAAAACTGCTGTTTGGCTTTGTTCGCCTAGTGTGAGTGCCTATTTTGCGCAAGGTATTACGTGGCATTTTGTGCCGCATTAGTAGCTGGATTGTGTGCTGTGTAGATTGTCTTACCAAGCCAAACTAGATAGGCAATCAGTGCCACCGCCGACAGTACGAATATTATTAATAGATCCCACTGGGTTGATACTTGTACCGATTCAGGTTGAATATATGGACTGACCATGAAATGCCTGAGCTGGTGACGATTGACAATCATAGCTAGCACACAGAGAATTCCGGCGGTCATGCCAGTGGTGAATGCTGCGGCTGAGCCTTTGAATGCAGCAAAAATTGTTCCAGCTAACGACGCTAGCATCAGCACCATAGATACTGCAAACACGCCTGTGGCAAGAGTATCGGTACCCATAAACTTGTGCATGGTGTCGTGTCCGAGGCTATACATGAACCATAGACCGACAGGAATTTGCAACAAAGTGTAGAAGATGTATATGGCTGAGCCGCGCTTGATTAGCCAGGCGCTATAGTCTACATCTTTCTTGTGCCAATAGAGACCGTACATTCCGACCAGCAAACCAGCCACAGCGAGTGCACCAATCATCATGTGCAAGAAACGCGGTGGCACTTGTGGGTCGGCTGTATTGAGGTTGAGGCCGTTGGCACTGTGCTGATAGAGTGCCATCCATTTTTCAGGATGCAACATTAGCGTCATGTTGTTGCTGAAGATAAAGGCGATAACTGCCATCATCGCGACTGAGATCAGCAATACTAGTGGTCCATATTTTGCTTTGGGATATTTACTGCTGTCTTCCGATGGCCCTGGCGAGGCTTTGTAAACGACCCAGTAAAGAAGGAAGTAAGCAACGAGCAAGATAAAGATGATGGCGAACCAGGGTACCGCAATTAGCACCGAGGACGTGTAGAACATTGGACCATAGATTAGCTGCACAAAGAGTAGGGGCACAATGCCTTGGGTAATTGCCACAGAAGTATAGATTGGCAGACCTTTTGCCAGGCCTCTGCCAATTCTGTACTCATATGAGTTTTTATCTTTCAAGCCTTTCGCCAAAAAGATTGCTGCGAGGAAAGCTCCTCCCAGCATAAAGTTCATCGGAATGGTGTGAAGAAAGAAGCCTAATATAAGTAGCGTTTGTAGGAGCCACAGTGGGGCCGGAAAGGGCAGGGCCTGATAGTGTGGAATAAGGGAGTGCGGGTCCATTTGTGTGTTACCTTTCAGCCACGCTATCTCTTGCGGCCACAGCTGGCGATGCTTTAAGCGTGAAGACTGAAGGTATAATGGCAGCTGTTGGATAGTCACTACATCAACCAATGGGCTTAAGCTTTGTGCAATATATACGGTGAGAAATTTGGTTCTCATTCTTGAGGATGATTTAGTTACCGATTTGCCTAGGTTGTTACGAGAGCTTCATTACGCAACGTAAATTGGACTCAATGAGAATCATTCGAAAAGCTGTCCTGTTTCTTCATCTCTGCATTGGTCTAGTGCTTGGACTTTATTTCAGTCTGCTGGGTTTGACTGGTAGTGCCCTGATCTTTAAGAGCGAGTTGCATCGCTTCTTTAAGCCATCTCTTTATTATGTTGTTCCTCCTGAAAACAGTTCCCGGCTATCGCTAGATAAACTGGCTCAGGTTTATAAAGATAACCATCCTGATATCTCGATTGCTTCGCTTGGTCTACCTGTTGCTGCTAGGGATGTTTTGATTGTCGGTTATAGGGCGCCTGAACCTGGGCAAAAGAAGGGTCAATCAATGCAGGCGCTGATTGACCCCTATACAGGCAAGGTTATCACCGAGCAACTCAGCGGTGGCTGGTTCTTTCGTACTTTGCATAATTTGCATGCCAAGCTTTTGCTTGATGATCTGGGTGAGGATTTCCATCGCTACGCTGTGCTGGCTATATTTGTGCTGTTGCTCTCTGGTGTATGGCTCTGGTGGTCGTCTATTACTGGTCTTGTCGAACCGCCTAGGATGTCAAAAGTACTGAGCCAATTCAAGCAGAAAGTCACAGTCAAGCTGAATGGCTCTTTCAATCGCAAAGTTTTTGATATTCACAATGTTGTTGGATTTTTCGCTGCTGGAATATTGTTTGTCTTGGCTTTGACTGCTTCCAGTGACCTCTGGCACGAACAGGCTCTAGCTGTTGTTGGCGGGCTCACTGGTGGGCCTGTGGCGGCTGAATGGAAAGGTGTGCAGGGGAAGCAATCTGAAGGTAAGGACATGGCATCTTCTTACGATGCGATGCTGGCTGCTGCTAATCATGCTCTACCAAATATGGTGGCAGTTGCAATTACGGATAAGTTGGGGGTACGTATGATTAGCCCCGGAGAACCTTATGTAGTGCCTCGTTGCATTACTGTCTTTTTCAATAAATCGGATGCTAGATTGCTGCGAGTTGAAGACCCAGCGAAGCTGCCCCTTGGTCAACAAATCATGGCTTGGTTGCTACCCATTCACTTTGGTCAGTGGGGACCTGGTATTAGCTATTATTTTGTCAAAGCAGTATGGTTCGTCGCCGGACTGTGCCCAGGTATTTTGTTTGGCAGCGGGGTGATGATGGTTATGCTGAAGCGTGGTGCTAAGCGGAATTCTGGTCTTCAGCGGAATTTGGGCCTTGATCAAAGTAGTTTCTAAAACGGAGAGATTTTTGCGCAAAAATCTCTCCGTTTTAGAAATGCTCAGGCGATGTGGTATGAATGATTTATGATCTACGATTGTTTTAAAAAAGCTTTTGTCGCAGCTGTTGGCGTGCTAGTCGTTGGTGTGTGTGCGCCTGTATTTGCTGATAGTTTAAAGATCGCTGACGAGATTGGGCTGCTGGCTGAGTCTAGTAGTTCGGATACAAACTCTATTGATTCTACTATTAAGACCGCCGAGAAGGAGGCTGAGTATCGAATTGGTCGAATTGAAGTCAGAGGCAATTGGCTTATTTTTGCTGAGACTATAAAAAGGGTCATAAAAACCAAAGAGGGCGAGGTTTATGATCGTGAGCAGCTAGTCAAAGACCTTCGCTCGATTTACAATCTTGGTTACTTTGAATCTAAGGGTTTGAAGGTTATTCCTAGGCTACACGGCGACAAGGTAGATATTTTGTTCTGTGTGTCCGAAGCGCCTGTTCTTCAAGGCGTTTCATTTCTTGGAAGTCCTCAAATTATAGATTCTGAATTGAAGTCAGTTATTGGTGATTTTGTTGGCTGGCCTGTGGCCCAGTGGCGCCTTGATGCCGGAGTACGGAAAATACAAGAACTGTGCATTGCACGCGGTATAGAGCACTGGCGCGTGAGTTCAACCAAGGCTAAGTATGTATCTGATCCAGAGTTCTACGCTTTTAGTACTCGGGATAAAATTGCAAGTTCTGGTCTCGCTGGTCAGGCCCCGGTCTTGATGAGGAGAGTGTTGCATTCACCAATGCAAAGCACCGATGATTATACTCTTGTTCTCCGTATTGATGGGCAGCCAAATTCTTCGATGAAGCCGGCTTCGTCTGCTGGCCGAACCATTACGTTGCCTGCCGATGGTCGGTTATTTCGTCGGAGTTCTGACTTGGAGATTTGGCCGATAAGATTCAGAAAAAATCCTTGGCCGAAAGGCCCTTGAGTCAGCCCAATGTCATTCTCTCATTCCGCATCTTAGTTGCTTGCGCTTTCGTCTCCATAAATCTTCGCCACTTTGTCTCGTACAGCTTGAAAGCCCTGCCAGCCCTCATCTGAAGGGTTGTGTGGATCGATTAGTTCGCTGGTTGAGCAGTCAATAAGCGACCATTTATTTGGATTAGCAAATTTTAGAAGCGATGGAATTGGGTGGCCGTTGCCTCTTACGTGCACCATCAAAGATTCAATTGGATCTTCTTTGCCGGTATTGAATTCAAAGGAAAATTCGTCACCGGTATAGATACCCCAAGTGGGGTCTGACCAGTCTACGCCGGGCAGTGCATGAGTTATGAGACGGCGCACTTCCTCCGCTGAGCCTAACGGATCGGCATTCTGATCTTCTGGCAGTTCTTCTAGGTCTTCGGGTGGCTTGCCACCAAAGTTCAATACCATTACGTCCCAGCTCATGAGCTTTTGCATTCCTTTTTTGTGAGACTAATACTGATTGGTTGATTCTCTGAGATCACTGAAGACTTACCCGATCCTGGGGCGCAGCAAGCTGATGCCTGCGCTGCTGCAAGGCCGGCCAGTTCGCGAGGTCCGGCCAGTCCAGGAAGTTCAGCATCTTCGCCATAAGTAGTAGCACTGTCGGTTGTGTGAAAGCTTTCCCAGGCGATTCCTTGGGGGTCGTGTACCCAAGTTTTGTCTGCCTTGGCGTAACAGCAAGTTGTTTGTTCTTGTTCAAGAATTGGTTGCTGCGCCTTTTTCAAACGCATTGATATTTCGTTTAGTGAGCCTGCATCTTCGACTTGTATGCCTAAATGGTCAAGACCAGGCTCTCTGCCGCGAGTTGAGATGGCAAAATTGATGAGGGGATCATCGAGCATCCATTTGGCATAGTCTTCTTTTGTCACGGTTGGAGCGGCATCAAAAAACGTTGAATAGAATTGAATCGACTGCTCTAGATCGGCCACGGCTACATGCACGTGAAATCTCTTCATTGGCATTTTCCTCCATCTTTATCGTCATTATTTTCTCTTTCTTCGGCGCAGCAGTTTTCGAGCAAGAAGCCCATTAGTTGCTGCATTTGATCGTAGTTTGCTGAATAAATAATTGAGCGACTCTCGCGTCTTGGCACTATTAAACCGGCGCTGCTCAATTCTTTTAGGTGAAAAGACATAGTGGCCGCGGGCATGACGAAGTGGCTGCTTAGTTCTCCCGCTGCCATTCCTTTTTGACCTTTGCGCACCAAGAGCCTAAAGATCTCTAGCCTGGTTTCATGGGCCAAGGCAGATAGAGCGTTTACGGCTGTATTCGTTTTCACATTTCCAATATAGTCGAAATGTTAGAGGGCGTCAATCTATGTTGACTAATTCCCAACCCTTTAACTAATGTCCAACCTTAAACATTCGTAGTAAGTGCTTGCTATCCGTCCGGGGCGATGTTAACCTCAGCTCAGTTAATGTTTCGCAGGTTTCTATACGAAATGACCGCTCGCCACCACCACCATCATCATCATATGTTTCTCGATGGAGCGGACTAGCAGCCACCTTGCGTTTACGCACGAAACTGTTTAGAGCTCGCTCCCTGCGGGCTCTTTTTTTATGCAATTTTTGAGGATGTGAATATGACCAAGACTGTTAAAGATGGTGAGAATGCGGCAAGTACTGCAAACACTGCAAGCACTACGAGCGCTGCTAAATCTGCAGATTTAGGGAGTGCTCAAGGGAATCAAAAAACCGATTTGCGGCTGACTATTCCAAAAGGGCGCATTCAAGAAAAGGTCATGGCTCTTTTGAGTCAGATTGGCATGAATTTTCTCACTGATGGCCGTTCGTATAGCCCGATTTGCTCAGACCCACATGTAATTACTAAGTTGCTTAAGTCACAAAATATTCCCAGTTTGGTTGCCCTTGGTCGCCATGATTGCGGCTTCTCTGGCTACGATTGGACCATTGAGCAAGACGCCGAAGTTGTTGAGCTGCTTGATTTGCAGTTTGACCCAGTGCGGATTGTTGCTGCTATGCCTGAAGACTTGCTTGCCGGTGGCGATTTTAGAACCATGAATTTTGGTAGAAAATTGATAGTGGCTTCTGAGTATCGCAATTTGGCCAAGCGATTTATTGAGAAGAATAAGTTAGATGCAATTTTCCTTCAAACTTTTGGTGCAACTGAGGCCCTGCCTCCAGAAGACGCCGATATCATTGTCGACAATACCTCCACTGGCACTACTCTCAAGCACAATCGTTTGGTAATCGTGGAAGAAATTATGCGTTCCACCACGCGCTTCATATGCAACCCTAAAGCTCTTGAAGATCCCATCAAACGCCGCATGCTTGAAGAGATGACAATGCTGATGAAGAGCACACTTTTGGCTAAGCAGAAAGTTATGCTTGAAATGAATGTATCGCGCGAAGACTTTGAGCGGGTGGTGAGCAAACTTCCTTGTATGCGCGCACCCACGATTTCAGAACTTTACAATGGTGACGGTTATGCTATCAAGATCGCCGTGCCTACTAAAGAAGTGCCTGATTTGATTCCAAAGCTAGTGGCTCTTGGTGCTCGCGATATTCTCGAATATAAGGTTGAGAAAATTGTGGCAGGTTACGACAAATGAGTAGCGACAACAACAGAAGCGACGGCATGAGCAGCGAGAGCATTTGCAGCAGTAGCGATAAGTGCAACACTGGGAGCCGTCCAGCGCATTTGGTACCACAGGGTCATGATGCAAACTATGCTGTGATTTTTGATCTTGATGGCACTCTTGTCGATACCACCAAGAGTTTCGATGAAACCATTAAACAAATGGTGCAAAAATATTCGGGCGCGCCACTGTTTGACCAAGAGATAGCTGACTTGCGGCAAGAAGGCGGATACAACGACGATTGGGTCACCACTGCCGAGCTATTGCGCCGTCGTGGCTTTTCTGAACCACTTTCTAAAATTGTCCAAGAAGCTACAGAGTTATATTTGCAACTGGCGCCAAGCAATGAATTTGCTTTGTTTGATGATCAGCTTCTTTTCGAAATTTCAGAGCGGCATCCGCTTTTCATTGTCACTGGTCGCACCAGACCGGAGTACAATCCCATCTGGGGAGAGCGCTTAGATCCACTATTTAAGCGGGTTTATTGCCTCCATGACGTTCCCGGTAAAGCGCCCAAGCCGTCTCCCGACTATCTTTTGCAATTGATGATTGATTTCAATTTAGAAGCTGGAGTCTATGTTGGCAACGCCGTGGACGACATGTGGGCAGCGCGGGATGCTAACCTGTCGCGCATTGGTATCACTTCCACTTTGCCAGCGGACGCTCTTAGTGCTGCTGGTGCACAGATAGTTCTAGAATCAGTAAACGAGCTAAGGAAGGTATTTTCACTATGACAACAGCTTCTGGGAAAGAACACATTGGAAAAGAACAGACTGAAAAAGAACAAATTGGAAGTGAACAGATTGAAAGAGACAAAATGACTCAGAAAATCAGTAGATTTGCTTCGGTCACTAGGAAAACCAAAGAGACCGACATCACTATAGAAATCAATTTGGATCAACCTAGCCCTCCAGATATTGAGACATCTTTGCCCTTCTTGTCGCACATGCTAGAAGCCTTTGCTGTGCACGGCAGATTTGGCCTCAAGGTGCGCGCAGTCGGCGATATCGAAGTTGATCCCCATCACTTAATTGAAGACACTGGTATCACTTTGGGTGAGGCCATTTTTAAAGCTTTAGGTGGATTGGCTGGAATTAATCGCGCTGGTTGTTTTACTTACCCGATGGACGGCAGCTTGGTCACTATCGCCATTGATTTATGTGGCCGCCGCAATCTAACCTGGAAAGTACAGTTTGGCAACTTTGAAGTTGGTCACCTCGACCCCAATCTTTTTAGAGAATTCTTCAAGGGTTTTGTCGATGGCTTGAGAGCCACCTTGCACTGCCACGAACTTTATGGTGACAATGATCACCATGTCATAGAAGCAGTCTTCAAAGGCCTTGGCAAAGCCCTGCGTCAGGCCGTTGTGCCGCTCGAAACTGGCGAATATCTCAGCACTAAAGGCGTGTTGGATGAAAGCTGAGATTGGGGTCATAGTATGAGTTCAACTAAGTTTGCTGTAGACCTCGTCACTTCAGTTGGTGGCAACCTGGGCAGCGTCGGTCGCAGTTTGACTCGCCTTGGTATCAATTTTAATGCTGTTGATGTGGGCAATCCGCCCGATGGTTCGCGCCCTATTATTTTGCCGGGTGTTGGCGCCTTTGGGGCGGTTATGGCATCCTTGCGAGAAGGTGGCTTTGATCAAGCTGTCAAATCATTGGTACAAGCTGGTACTCCATTTCTTGGAGTTTGCGTCGGCATGCAAATTCTCTTTGATAGCAGTGAAGAAGCCCCTGGTGTTGCTGGGCTTGGTTTGGTGAAAGGCAAGGTCGTCAAATATACTCAAGGCAAAGTGCCGCAAACTGGCTGGAATGAAGTAAGACCGGTCAATGGCAATAGTGACGGCGCCAAGGGCTGGCCGTCAGGCTTTGTTTATTTCGTCAATTCTTATTATGCCAAGCCCGAGAATGATTCAGCTACTCTCTATGAGGCTGACTACTTCGGCCCATTTTGCGCTGCTGTGTCGACTGGCAACATTACAGCCTTTCAGTTTCACCCAGAAAAGAGCGGTGAATTTGGTGAGAGTCTTCTGAAAAGATGGGTGAGCGATGTTGTCTAGCGGGCTCTGTAAGCGAATAATTCCTTGCCTTGACGTTGCTAATGGCCGCACAGTCAAAGGCGTCAAGTTTCAAAATCTGCGTGATATCGGTGATCCCGTTGAGCTGGCCATTGAGTATCAGCGCCAAGGGGCTGACGAGCTAATGTTCTTAGACATCTCGGCGTCCCGTGAAGAGCGCAGCACAGTATTTGACTTAGTGCGCTCGGTGGCTGAGCATTTGTCAATTCCTTTCACCGTTGGTGGTGGCATCTCTAAATTAGACGACGTCAAGAAGCTGTTGGCGCTGGGCGCTGATAAGGTTTCTATCAATTCTTCTGCCGTGCAGCGCCCTGAGCTAGTTGCTGAGATAGCTGCGGCCTGCGGCTCACAGTGCTGTGTTGTAGCGATTGATGCGCGTAAGGTGATTTCGCATGCTAGCAGCTGCAGCGCGGGCGATGTTACCTCTGGGTCGGCGTCTCTGCTCCCTTCTGAAGGGCAAGCGACAACCTGGGAAGTCTTGACCAAAGGCGGTAGCGTATCAACAGGCCTAGATGCTTGGGTTTGGGCGCGACAATGTGTGGAGCTAGGTGCAGGCGAGTTCATGCTAACTTCTTGGGATACTGATGGCACACAAGAAGGCTTTGATATTGAAATGGTTTTGGCTTTCTCTGGCCTGCCCATTCCGGTGATTGCATCTGGTGGCGCCAAGAACCCGCAAAGTTTTGTCGATGTATTCTCAACTGGTAGGGCTGATGCCGCTTTAGCTGCCAGCATTTTTCATGATGGATTGTTCACAGTCAACCAAGTCAAAACCACTCTAAAAAACGAGGGCATCACAGTTCGCTTATGTTAATTCCAAGCATCGATATCATTAATGGCAAGGCCGTGCAACTGAAGCAAGGCAAAGAGTTTGTGCTTGAATGCGAGCGCAGCCCCATGGAGCTGGCACGCGATTTCAATCGCTGCGGAGAGATTGCAGTAATCGATCTGGATGCTGCCATGGGCAAAGGCAACAATCGCGAACTAATTAAAGATATTTGTCGTATTGCCGATGTACGGGTGGGCGGCGGCATCCGCGATGTTGAGTGCGGACGCGAATATTTGAAAGCTGGTGCTAAACGCCTAATTGTTGGCACCATGGCCACCCCTGAGTTTCTTGAAAAGTTCACCCCTCAGCAGATTATGGTCGCTCTCGATCACCGTGGTGAAATAGTTGTCGATAAGGGCTGGGAAAATTCTACTGGTGAGACCATATGGCAGCGGGCTGAGCGTGTCGCTCCCTATTGTTCCGGCTTTCTCACCACCTTTGTTGAAGGCGAAGGTTGTTTACAGGGAATGGACATTGCTGCCATCAAGGAATTGAAGAAGCGTCTACCGGGGCAGCTCACTGTTGCTGGCGGCATTGCTCAGCTTGACGAAGTAGTGGAAATTTCAGCACTGGGTATTGACGTGCAAGTGGGCATGGCTCTTTATACTGGATTGATTGACCCTGTTGAGGCTGTGGTGAAGAGCGTCAAGTTTCACGCTGATGGCCTAGTGCCAACAGTTGTGCAAGATTTTAGCGGTCAGGTTCTCATGGTGGCATACAGCACAGCAGAATCTTTGACCAGAGCATTGAGGGAAGGCAAGGGCATTTATTACAGTCGCTCTCGCAGCGAGATTTGGGAAAAGGGTCTGAGTTCTGGCAACGTGCAACAGCTTATTTCATGTCGAGTTGATTGTGATCGTGACTGTTTGCTTTTCACTGTTGTGCAGAACCGGGCAGCTTGCCATAACGATACATATAGTTGTTTCGGTGCTGCTTCGGCCGATCGCAAATTTTCCATGCATGAGCTATTTGAGACTTTGCAGTCAAGAAAAGCAGAGCCGCCATCGAAGTCTTATACCCAGACTTTGTTTGCCGATCGGCGCTTGCTTCTTAAGAAAATTATGGAAGAAGCCTATGAGGTGGTGTCACATTCCTCTAAAGACAATTTGCGCTGGGAGATTGCCGATCTTCTCTATTTTGCCAGCGTTCTAGCCGTAGATGAAGGCATTGAGTGGAAAGAAATAGAATCAGAGTTGGCTGGAAGACGAAGATAATTTTAAGTAGCGCAAAGTGCAAGTGAGCAAAAACAGCTAGAGAGCGATAATGAAAGATAGTAAAACTGCTGAATTAATTCCTCTTCTCGTTGACGAGCAAGCTCGACAGTGGGCAGCCGCGCAAGCCGGCTCTCTTTGCGGGTCGTCGTGCAGCGAACCGCTGCCTTCGCCGGTCTCGGATAACAGCCGTGAGCAGTCTGTAGAGGTTGCCGCTGTGGCTGGCCTTGCCGAAGAACTCAGGTTGGAAAATTCTGTACGCGAGATTATTGCACTGGTTCGCACCAGCGGAGACAAAGGTCTGGCTACTCTGGCTCAACGTTTTAAAGACCCAGCACCGAATACGGTGACGCTTGATGACGCTGCTAAGAAAGCTTTGGCGGCAAGATTGCCGCAAGAAACAAAAGACATCTTAGATGAAGCGGCTCGCCGTATTCGACGCTTTGCCGAGGCCGTTGTGGCCGTGGCCAAGCCTGTAGCGGTCGACTGCGGCGAGTACACAGCTGGATTCGATTTTAAGCCTGTGGCGCGTGTGGCTTGTTATATCCCGGCAGGTCGCTATCCCCTGCCATCAACAGCTTTAATGACTGCTGTCACCGCCCAGGTGGCAGGTGTGAAAGACATTTGCATAGTCTCTCCCTGTTTGAAAGACGAAATTTTGTACGCAGGAGCACTTGCCGGTGTGACTGAGTTTCACGAAGTCGGTGGTGCTCAGGCTGTGGCTGCCGTTGCCTACGGCACTGAATCGATAAAGTCAGTCGACATGATTGTCGGCCCTGGTAATGCTTACGTCACTGAAGCCAAGCGTCAAGTGTACGGAAAAGTCGGAATCGACATGCTGGCTGGGCCAAGTGAAGTAGCAATTGTTGCTGATTCGGGTGCCAAGGCTGAATGGCTGGCACTTGATCTGCTTTCGCAAGCGGAGCATGACCCTAATGCCCGCTCCTATTTACTCACCGACAACGAGGCCCTAGCAAGATCTGTGGCAGAGATCTTAGTCGACAAAATCAGTGTGCTTAGCTTGCCGGCTTATATTGATATTGCCCTAGCATCGAGTGCTATTGTCGTTCTTGATTCTCTGGAGGCTTGTATTGCTGCTGCTAACAATATCGCTCCTGAGCATTTGCAGTTGCAAGTAAAGGACCCCGCTGCCATTAAGTCGCAGCTGAAGAATTACGGCGCTCTCTTCATGGGTTACAACGCTACTGTTCCCTATGGAGATTATGCTGCAGGCCCTAATCACACCCTGCCCACTAACCGTGCCGCTCGCTTTGCCGGCGGCTTGAATCCATTCACTTTCTTGCGTGGCCAGAGTTGGCTACATCTAACTGGCACCGCCAGCGAACTGTCTAAACTCACCGCTGGTTTTGCCGATCTTGAGGGGTTAGCTGCACACGCCGCGGCGGCGAGGGCGCGAATAGTTTGAGGCAAGTGCCCTCAGCACAGCTTTTTAGAAGGATCTGATCATGACCCATTTGGTACGAGAAGACATTGCGACAACTGAAGGCTATGCGCCCGGTGAGCAGCCGAGCGATACTACTACAATCAAGCTCAATACCAATGAGAATCCCTATCCTCCTTCCCCCATGGCACTAGCTGCCATTGCCGCTATTGCTACTTCTGGCGCCGAGCAAGTGCGCCGCTATCCTGATCCAACAGCACGCGTCTTCCGTGAACAGGCAGCGAAGTTGCACGGCGTTCCCGCTGATTGGATTTTGACTTTCAACGGCGGTGATGACTTGCTCAATGTCATCATTCGCACCTGCGCTGGCGAAGGAGACGCCGTCGCCTTTTTGGAGCCATCTTATTCGCTCTATCCTGTTCTGACAAAGATTCAGGCCGCTCGCCCACTGGTCTTGTCTTACGACATTGACGGCACTGACTGGAAGCTGCCAGCCAATATCGAAGCAAGTGATGCGGCACTTTTGCTGATAGTCAATCCTAATGCACCATCGGGTCATCTGGAGCCTATAGAGAGCATTGAGAATGTAGTAAAGAATTTTCGCGGTGTTGTTTTGATTGACGAAGCTTATGTCAATTTTGCCAGAGACTCGGCACTGCCATTGGTGCACAAATATGACAATGTAGTTATTTTGCGCAGCATGTCGAAAGGCTATTCACTTGCGGGTCTGCGCTTCGGCTATGCCATAGGCCAGGCGTCGTTGCTGCAACAGTTACTCAAAGTGCGTGATTCCTATCCGTGTGATGTAGTTTCGATTGCTGCTGCCACAGCTGCACTAGCCGATCAAGAATATGCTCGCTCAACCTGGGAGAAGGTCTGCTCTGAGCGAGAGCGATTGTATTCTGCTCTTCAAGCCTTGGGCTTTGATATGCCTCAGTCTCATTCCAATTTCCTCTTGGCTCAAGTACCTTATGGTACGAACGCTGAGAGTATCTACAAAGAATTGAAGAGTCGATCTATTTTAGTTCGTTGGTGGAATCTACCCCGTTTGGCTGATAAGGTTAGAATTACAGTTGGCACAGCAGAGCAGAATGGTAAGCTGCTAGCGGCGTTGGAAGATATTGTTAGCAAAGTCATGGATAGTAGCAGTAAGGAGTAGTAAATGAGCGACAAGACGGTGTTGATGCCTGGACCAAGCCACCCGATTACCATTGAGGAGAGCCCGTCGCGGGTCGTCGTTAAGTTTGGCGGCGTGGTTGTTGCTGATACTACAGAGGCGGTCATTCTCAAGCAGCCTAGCAGCCCTGACCGCTTTGTCATCCCTCGCAAAGACGTATAGATGGAATTGCTTGAGCGTAGCGAAAAGACCAGCTATTGTCCGTACAAAGGCGATGTCTCATATTTCAACCTGAAGAGCGGCGATGCTAACTCAGCAAACGCTGCCTTCTCCTTTGAGACGCCCCACGCAGCTGTGGCCGAACTCAAAGAGCGCATTGGTTTCTATACTGAGAAAGTAGAGTCGATTGTTGAGGAGAAAGTCGGTTAGAGCGTTCTTTAGACGTGCTGGAGGAAATACAAATGGGAGCTGCACTTTCATACGTTGCGGTAAAAGATAAACCTGACTCTGCATTGTTAAAGTCGCTGAATATCAACGAAATGACCAGTGGAACCGACCTGCATGCATTGTACGGAGCGGACACAATTAATGGCTGTGTTTTCGAATCAGGCTGGTTCGTCATTACCATTTATGGAGATTCGGAAGCATTGCTTTCACCAAAAGTTCTCAAGCAACTTTCGGCTGGAAGCCGCCTAGTCGCTTGCGAGGTAGAAGAGCATGTTATGGTCAGTACGGCAGCTGGCTGGATAAATGGCGAACAAGTCTGGAGCGTTGTTTACGATTCGCAGGAAGACGATGAAGAAATCGTCGTCACCGGCATCCCGCCTGCTGGGTTCAATGAAATGGCAGCGGCACTGCGGAAGGAGATGACGTTCTTCGAGATTCCAACTGAGCTTGTGCACAACATTTGTGGTTTTGAATACCTGGGTAACAACTTTTTCCCTCATTTCGAGATTGATTTTTAGAAGGGTGGATCAATAGCCCAAGAATCTCGGATTGGTGAGCCCTTGATATCAAATAGGGAGAACGTGAGGAGAAAGTAGATTAGGACATTCTTTAGGCGAGCAGGAAAGTTTTTAGACGAACCGCCTGTCGGGTTCGCTAGTTTGGTTTGGTTTTATCCAATTACTTTCCCATTTTTGCTCGCTGGTTTTCTGTTGTTTGTGGCCAACTGTCCGCCTCTTGCGACCTTCATTCGCGACAACGGACATCAATCTACGGCGCTCTATTTATTTTGCGCACCTTTGTTATTTCTTTTTTGCGCCAGTAGATGGTTCCGAGGCAGATTTGCATTCATGCTTGTCGCCTGGTTTATCGGCCTCAATTTATTTTTCGTTCTAGGTAACACTCAAGGATCGCTTGCAACTGCAATCAGCAGGGCCTTTAGCGCTGCTGTTGTGCAAGGAACAAGGTGACGGAGAGGCTATTCTCAAACGAATTCGCCGCTTCTGTGCTGCTATACCATTCTGTTCGTGCAATGGGTGCATTTAATGCATCTATTGCGAATAATGCACATATTTGGGTATAATTGGTTAGTACTTCATGGGTGAGTGGGCTATGGCAAAAATACTGGATCGTCCAACAATTCCATCAGAGTTTGAAATCGTTCAGGCGCGTAAATCGTTTGAGGCTTTAAAGAAAGATTCTTCAGATTCTCACTTCGTTCTTGGAAGCAAGACCGGCAAGCGGGTGCCCATAACAGAAAATGCGTTTAATTATGTTCTTACCATTCTTAGTGAAATGGCAAAAGGGCATGCTGTACTCGTAGTACCGCTGCAGGCTGAGTTGAGCACTTACGAAGCCGCTGAGTTGTTGGGGGTGTCCAGGCCGTTTCTAATTCGGCTAATTGACAAAGGTGAGCTTCCTTGCCGAGTTGTGGGGCGTCATCGAAGAGTACCTTGCGAAGATCTCCTCGCCTATAAGAAACAAACTCAAAGCAGAAGAGCTAAAGCTTTGTCAGAGATGACAGCTGCAGATGATGAGATGTATGGCCTAGGAGACTAATTTGGAGAAGCCCTCTGGTTATACAGCCCTGCTGGACTCATCGGTTTTATTTCCGATCTTCGGGAGTAATCTTTTGTTATTCATGGCTGACAGCCAGATCTTTAAGGTCAAATGGTCGAAGGATATTCATGTTGAGTGGATAGACAGCAGGATGAAGCGTTATCCAGATGGTGACCGTGCAGCTTTGGAGCGTAAGCAGGAACGCATGGACAAAGAGTTTGCTGAAGCGATGGTATCAGGTTATGAGCCTTTGATTGAAAGTCTATCGCTAGTAGATTTGAATGATAGGCATGTTCTGGCTGCTGCTATTAAATGTCGTGCCGATGTAATTGTTACAGAGAATATTCGCCATTTTCCGTCAGCAGTTTTGGAGCCTTTAGGACTGTTCTCTCAAACCGCTGATGATTTCATTGCTGATCAAATTGGATTAACGCCTGAGAGTGAAAAGATGGTGGCAATCGCTGTTGTTCGCCACAAGAAGAGTATGACGAGAAGCCGCCTCAGCTGGCAGCGCTATTTTGAAGAGTTAGCAAAGCGCTTGCCTCAAAGTTTTGCTGAATTCAATCAACTGCATTTCAGGGAGACTGTTGCTATGGTTTTGGTTTCTGGAGAATGGCGATATTAATCTTGTGAGAAATTGTCTAGCTGTTTTGAATTTGTTTGGCAACTGAGCTGAGCAATTGTTGCCTGCCATCACTCATTCTTCACTATTTTTCGTTGCTTCTTGCGATCGTCGCCATTCTTCGATTATCCTTGTGCCGGATCTGTCTATGACTTGTTCGAAATCTTTGATACTTTCAATAGGTAGCCATTCCAAGAAGGCAGCCTAGATAGCGAGATATAGACTCAATTGACATTTGTTGCTTGTTCTTTTGTTTGTCTGTTTGCTTGTTCAATCTCGGCTAAACGCTCTGCCAGTTTTGCAGATACCAGGTTTATCTCGTCTAGTCGTTGCTGACCCGACTCTTTCATGGCGCGGATGTCTTCAAGTGATTGTCCGACGTGCAGAGAAGCATCAAGGGCACCTATTCGATGTATTTTAGCCTGTTTTGCCAGCTCTGCATTTTCTTTTAGTTCGGCCATCATCTGTCGTTCTTTCCAAACGGTTGCTTGCTGTCTGTACTTTGCTAGAGCTTGTATTATCTCCATCTCAGTAGCCACTAGGCTGGCGCACCACTTTATCATTTCCTTGTTGGCTAGATTAAAATCTGAAAGTGCTTTCTTTGTTTGCACAGCAGACATAGACTTCGTTTCAATTGCGGGAAGATTTGCTATCTTTTCGATGGAGGCTTTTGCCATCTCTTCGTTCAGTTCAATTCTTTTCTCCATAGGCATAAACATTGTCGGAGAGAGTGTGATAGTGCCTCCATTTGTTTTAAGTGCTTCTGTAAGTCTTTCCTCTCTATCAACTGTTTTTTGTTCTACCTCTGCTATGGCCTGTTTAGCAGCCTCTATGGCTCGGCCACTTTTTCTGATGATGCCATTGGCTCGCTCCGTGCGCAGTGTGGATGCCAGAACTAGACGTTTTTCTAGCTCTATTCCTTTCTCTAGGCATTCCGTCTCCAGTCTCATCAACCTTCTTTCTAGTATGTCAAGACTATGCCTTTGTAGTTCCGAATTTTTTGATGCAGTGCGCTCTAATTTTATGGCTTGTTGATTTATCTCAGTCGCCTGTTTAATTGCTGGATGATTTGCTTTCTTCTGTCGCGCTGCCCGGCGAGTAATTTTGTCTGCCTCCCTTCTCGCCTGTTGTGCCTTGCTCCTAAGCTCGTGCTCTTTTGTGCTGGCCTCCTTGATAAGTCTTTTGCAAGCATCTACTTTTAGTTCATGACTTTGCAGTTCTCGCTCGGCAATCATTGCGAGATCTTCTTGGTCTGGAATTAGGCAGCGCCAAATCGCTCTTTCGATTTTGGCTACTTGTGATTTAGTTTCACTATAGAAGTTAAATACGTTTATCGAGTCGCTGGGCTGCGCTTTCGCCGTCAATACTTTTGGCAAGCTTCTATTCGTTGCTCTCTTAGTGGATTTGGGAGTTTTTTTGCCCGCTCGCTCGTACCCAGGCCGCCGTTTCTTTAGCGCCTTTACAGCACTCATTTGGACTTCTTTGCGGAAGCGTTTAATTTCTTGATGCAATTCTCTTTCAATCGAAAGTATGAAGAACACTTCTTTGAAGTACGTTTCAAGTCGCTCAAGCAGACTTGGTTCAGGCGTGCCTTTGTCTTTTTCCGCGACCGCTGATTTGCTTTTACTTTTCATTGACTCTTAGCGGCATAGGCTAAACGATAGTCCATTTATCGAGCGTATCTTGCAGCTCGACAGAAGTCAACTAGGTCGATTCGGGTCAGTATGAACCAGGTCTTTCTGGAAGTTAGCCATTCCAAAAAGGCAGCCTAGATAGCGAGATATAGACTCAATTGACATTTGTTGCTTGTTCTTTTGTTTGTCTGTTTGCTTGTTAGTTTGCTTGCTCAATCTCGGCTAAACGCTCTGCCAGTTTTGCCGATACCAAGTTTATCTCGTCTAGTCGCTTTTGAATCGGTTCTTTGATAGCGCGGATAGCTTCAAGTGATTGTGCCAGCTGGCCAATGGTATCAGTCGCGGAGTTGACACGTTTATTCCCTTGATTTGCCAAATCTATATTATTATCGATTTCGGCGGTAGACTGCCGATTTAGCCAAACCTCCTTTCGCTCCTTCCACGTCACAATAAGCTCATTTATTGGATCTTCGATTTTTGTAAATGCTTCATAGCTCTTGGAGATTTCCTTGCTGGCAAGGGCGTAGCTAGCTAGTGCATTTTTTACTTGTTCTAAATTCATTGACTTTGTTTCTACTGCAGGAAGATTGGCAATGCTTTCCAACGAGGCCTTGGCCAACTCTTCACTTGCGGCGACCTTCTGCTCCATTCCCTCAAATATAGTCGGTGAGAGTTCGATGATGCACCCGAAATTGTCTAGTGCTTCGGCGAGCTTTGCTTCGCGTTCGAGCACTCTTTGCTCCATTCTGGCGATTACCTGGGCTGTGGTTGAGCTACCGGGGCCACATTTGTTCACCAATGCATCGGATTTCTTCAACATCTCCGTCAATGCCTGAGTCTTAGTTGTGATCAGTAGCATGTCCATTTTGTGGCTCTCGTCTTCAAGTCGTACTAGGCAACTTTTCAGTATTGGCAGTCTAAGTTTTAGCAGCTCCGTATACTGCGAAGCTGAGCGCTCTAGTCTTGATGCGTATCGATTTGTCTCGGCCACTTGTTTCGGTAAAAGGTTATGTGATTTCTTCTGCATAGCTGCCCGTCGATTTAGTTTGTCCGCTACGCGCCTCGCTTGCTGTGCCTTAGTACGCAGTTCTTGCTCTTGTGTTGATGCCAGCCGAATAAGTTTTTGGCAGGCCGTTATTCTGTCTCTAAGGTTTCGCAGGTTAGCTTTAGCGAACCATATCGTATCTTCAGGATTGGGTATTAGACGACGTCTGATGAATACTTTTGCATTGCTGAGCATTGATTTAATATCGCTCAAATGATCGGGAGACTCACTTAGTTCGCTAGGCTTTTGTTGCATCGTCAATACTTTTGGCAAGCTTCTACTCGTTGCTCTTTTAGTGGACTTGGGAGTTTTTTTGCCCGCTCGCTCGTACCCAGGCCGCCGTTTCTTTAGCGCCTTTACAGCACTCATTTGCGCTTCTTTGCGCGCGCGGGCTACTTCTTCATCCAATTCTCTTTCGATTGATTGTTTGATGACTATTGTTTTGAAGTACGTTTCAAGTCGTTCAAGCAGGCTTGGCTCAGGTGTGGCTTCCATTCCTTGGCCTCGTTACTGATGTGAACGGATTGACGATTGACTGCTTTGTTTTTCATCGTGGCTGCCTCTTGTTTTCAGTATGAGGTTGGTGATTCTTAGAGTCAAATCTAGCAAGGCCCACACCTGACCGCCTAATTTCAGCCCATTTGACGCCCATGATTCTCTATGGTAAATTACATACCAACTAGTCGGTACTGAATTTTGGGCGAAATCCAAATTTCAAAAAAGAGACATGCCTAACCAATGGCCCGCACCCGCAATAGTCATGAGACCCGCACCAAGCTGCTTGACGCAGCTCGTGACCTGATTCGCGCCAAGGGCTACAGCGCCACAACCGTAGATGACATTTGCCAGGCAGCCGGAGTGACCAAGGGCGGCTTCTTCCATCATTTTGAAAGCAAAGACCAGCTTGGCGTTGCCGCTGCTGAACAATTTAGCAATATGGCTGAGCAGATTTTTGGAGCTGCCCCCTATCAATCTCTTGAAGATCCTCGTGACCGCCTTTTGGGCTACATAGATTTTCGCATCGCTATGCTAGGCGCTGATATCTCACAGTACACATGCTTGCTTGGCACCATGGTGCAAGAAGCCTATGCTACTCATCCAAGTGTGCGTCAGGCCTGTGATGCAGGGATGACAGCCCATGTAAGAGACTTGGCGCACGATATTGAAGACGCTAAATTACTGTACGCACCAAAGGCCAGCTGGACGTCTGAGAGCGTTGGCTATTTCATTCAATCAGTTATACAAGGTGCCTTTATTTTTGCCAAAGCCAAGCAAAGCCCAGAAGTGGCTGTGCAAAGCATGATGCATCTGCGCCGTTATTTAGAATCTCTATTTGATCCAACTAATAAGGAGTAACCATGCCAGAAATTACATCTACCATGCCCGATCACACAGAGGCCGCCACCAATTTGGAGCGCGAGTTGACTCTGACGCGCATCATTGATGCCACACCAGACAAACTTTTTAGAGCGTGGACAGAGCCAGATCTGATCGTCCAATGGTTTACACCGCCACCATATAAGACCATAGCGGCAGAGGTAGACTTGCGTGCTGGTGGCTCAAGCTTGGTTGTAATGCAGGCTCCCGATGGCACTGAGATTCCAAATAGAGGTATCTACTTAGAAGTCGTAATGAATGAACGCTTAGTTTTCACTGATGCATATACCAGCGCTTGGGAGCCGTCAGAGAAGCCCTTCATGACTGGCATTTTGACATTTGAAGAGCATGAAGGCAAAACCAAATATACTGCTCGCGTTTTGCACTGGACAGTAGCCGACCGCGAAGCTCACGAGAAAATGGGCTTCCATGAGGGCTGGGGCATTGCTACAGACCAGCTGGAGGCGCTAGTGGCAAAGCTCAAATAAGGCTTTGTGGACACAGTAATTGTAATCAATGAGAGGAAATTTTTTAGATGATCGAAACACCAATAGTGCTAGATACGCCTGCACTTGAGATTGCTTGTATTCACATTGTCGTGCCCCGAGCAGAAATTCAAACCGTTATGGGGCCGGGCATAGTAGAGATTTTCGAGGCGCTTAGCGCTCAGGGTCTTGTACCAATCGGCCCTTGGTTTACTCACCATTTAAAGCGCCCTGATGAAACTTTTGATTTTGATATCTGTGTTCCTGTGGCATCGCCGGTAACACCAGTAGGTCGCGTTAAGCCTGGACAATTGCGCGCAGCAACTGTGGCGCGCACTGTCTACCATGGTGGCTACGAAGGCCTTGGCGAAGCCTGGGGCGAGTTTCTGCAATGGATTGAAGCGCAGGGCCATGAGTCTGCCGAAGACCTTTGGGAGTGCTACCTGGCTGGCCCAGAGAGTGGTCCTGATCCTACTCAATGGCGCACCCAGCTTAATCTTCCGCTTGTGGCAGTAAAACAGTTGAAGTAATTTTGATGAAGTAAATTAGAGGAGGAGCGATGATCAAGAAAATAGCATTAGGTGTTGCGGCTTTCCTGGCTGTGGCAGTAGTTGTAGTTTTAGGTATAGCCGCTAGCAAGCCAGATACGATGGTTATTGAACGCTCGGCAACAATCAAAGCTCCGCCAGAGAAACTATTTGCAATGTTGAATGATTTGCATAGCTGGAGTAAATGGTCTCCATATGAAGAAAAAGATCCAAAAATGAAGCGCACCTTCAGTGGTGCGGAGAAAGGTAAGGGTGCTATCTACGCTTGGGATGGTAATGATGAAGTGGGTTCTGGCAGTATGGAGATTACTGAAGCGACAGAGCCATCCAACATAAAAATTGGATTGCATTTTCTCAAACCATTCAAAGGTGACAATAAAGTCAATTTTTCTTTCGTGCCTGATGGTGACATGACCAAAGTTACTTGGGCCATGACTGGCGAAAGCCCTTTCATGTGCAAAGTAATGCAAGTGTTCTGTAGCATGGATGAAATGTGCGGCAAAGACTTCGAGAAAGGCCTAGCTAAGCTCAAGAGCATAACTGAGAGTTAAAACGGAACTTTCACTCTTTCATCTCGTCAGCTGGCAGACCAAGGATTGAAGAGGAAAAGTAATCATGTCGAATTTGAAGCAGGCATTTGCCCTGGCAGCCGCTTTGTGTGCAGTGCCGCTCGGTACTCTCACCTGCTACGCCGGTGAAACGCAATCTAGTAGCATGGCTCAAGGACAAAGCAGTAGCGAAGCTGCACCGGTAGGCTCAACCACCACTACTAGCGCTACCTCACAGAACTCCACCCAGGCCGGGACCTCCAACTCTACTCAGTCGGCCACAGTCGATCGGCGGTCAACGTCAGCCGGTAGCAGTCTTGCCCCTAGAAGTAATACTACTATTATCGAGTCTACGGTAACTCCCAGTGTGCCCGTGACCACAACCACGGCCTCTAACCGTTCGAAGACCACTGTGCGAAAGACCGCTGTGCGTCCTAGACCTAAAGTGAAAACCTGGAAGACTCAAACCTGGAACCACAGAGTAGTCAGGCGCTAAATCAAGCCCTAAAGTTGTCGGGCGGGGTAAACTAAGATCATTAGTTGGAAAGATTGATGATCTTAGACCACCCTCGACAATTTGAACTCTACTGCGCGGCTTTGGCTGTGGTCCTGGCCACGGCTTTGGCCTCATCAGCTTTTTATTGTCCAGCTTTTGCCATTGATGACAGTGCCAAGAAGAAGCTTATAGCTGAATATAAACATGGTGATTTTAAACTGGCCGAAGTAAGCGGTCGGTTGGCTCTGGCCGAGCAACCAAATGATATGGAAATTCGCTACTATCTGGCCAATACTTTTTCTAAATTGGGTAAAACTGACGAAGCTATTTTTGAGTATCGGCAGTGTTTGAATAGCAGTGCTTCGGCTCAGCTGAAAGAGTTTTCTCGCCAGGGGCTTGAGAAACTATTGCAGCAGAAAGAAGCCGCCTTGGCAGCTGCCCTAAAATCGCCCGCGCATCAGAAAGAAACCGAATTGAACGCTTACCAGAAGCGTCTGGCTGATGAGCAGAATCAGGCTGAAACCAAGCTGCGCGATGAGTTAACTCAGGCAAAGAGACTGGCTAGCGAGCGCTACTCTTCTCGTATGCGGCATAACCCAAGAGATTATTCGTTTTCATCGTATCAGCAGAGCAGTAGCGATGCGAATTATTACCAGCGGGAGCTGCGAGCGCTCGATGAAGATTATTTTCGCAAAATTATAGACTTGCGTAATCATGCTACCAATGCTTTAAGCCAGACCAACTGCGGCAAAGGCACAATTCGTGTGATGCCCTCGTTAAGCTCTAGCAAGGTGAAAAACTATATAAATTACTCGGACGAAGTTGAGCCTGTCGTCAAGCCGCTACCCGAGTCAATGAGTGCTACAGCTTTGTCTCTTGGTTCTGGTACGAAAACGAAGGGCGGCGCCAGTACTGCCCGTTCAAGTCGCAACCGTAGCAGGTCGTCAGCAGACAATGGGCAACTTTTGTCAGGTAAGGCTAAATGAAGTTATCGGCCGTGCTTGCAAGAGTATTGCTTCTGAAGGTGCAGCCTTCAAAAGTGTTGTATTTGGCGCTTCTACTCTGCTTAGTCGCTTTGCCTGTTGCTGTTCCTATGGCAACCGCTGCTCCGCTATCTAAATCTGTCTCGCAATCTAAAGCTACCTCTCGATCAGAATCTGCCACGCAGGCAAAATATGCCACGCAATCAAAATCACCAAGTAGCAGCTCTATCACGCTATCTGGTGAAGTCAATATTCTGGCCGGTGCCTGTGCTTCCTCCGGAATTTCAATCAAAGACAATAAGCTACCTACTGTCATTGAGAAAGTGCGAATGGGTTCTGCCGCTGCCTATGCTGGATTGGCTGCAGGCGATCGCATTCTCAACGGTCAGATTGGCCAGAACAAAATGTTTCTTGCCATCGAGCGCGGCGGCAAAAAATATACTGTGGCCTTGCAATATACTCCCGATAATCTGGCTGCTGATGCTGCTCGTGAAGCAGCTCGAAACAATCCAAATTTGAAACTTTTAGCCGGTGCCACAACGGTCAATACACCTGAGCAAGAGAGAAAGCAGGAAGCTGCGCGAGTGCTTGCCGCTGCCGCCACCGAGTCTGTAGATTGGCGTACTTTGAAGAGCTATGAAATCGTTGTTATGGTCGATTCATCGGGTTCGATGGACGATAGGCTTACATCGCCACCGATGACAAAATGGGAATGGTGCAGTAAGGAAATATACAACCTGGCTAAGGAAGCTGAGAAGCTCGGTAGTGGTGGCTTTACTCTTTGCACGTTTCAGTCTGATCACGAGATGTTTACTAATTGTACGGCTGCTACTGTCAGGCAGCTTATGCAGAATCGTCGTCCGGGTGGTGGTACAGACTTGGCCACGCCGCTGACCGAAGTAATTGACAGGCACTTCAAAAATGCCAAACGCAAGCCGCTGTTGGTTGTGGTTATCACCGATGCTCTGGTATCAAACGATGAGATTGAAAATGTTTTGATAGATGCTGCTAAGCGAATTCGTTCACCGCTAGAAGCCCAGTTTCTGTTTCTACAATTAGGTGACGATCCTTCCGGGCAAGAACTTGCTCAGATTTTGGATGATGAACTGACCACCCTGGGTGCGCCCTACGATATCGTCAGTAGTATCACATCAGATCCGTTGGTTTCTTTTGGTTTGCGTCGTGGCATGATTGCTGCTATGACCAAAGCGCCTGAAACTAGGCATGTGAAGAAGGCCGCAACTCCCAGCGAAGAGCTTGCGCGTGTTCGCGAGGAGCTAAAGCGGCTGAGAGCGCATAAGGTTAAGTAGTGCAATAGATGGAATTGCAACTTTGATTGGCTCGACTAGAGCGTTATTTGATTTTACGTGCTAGTTTTTCCGCTTGGGCAAAGATACAGTCAGCACCCCATTCTTTAGCGTGGCCTGTACTTTGTCGCCGTCGACTTTGCATGGCAATTGCACCGTGCGCACAAACGACTGGCTGACAGTGGAGAACGAGTTGTGAGAGTTCTTCTCTTCTTTCTTCTCTCCTTTTATAGTGACAACATCGGTGCCTACTTCAACGTTTACATCTTTCTCTGTCATTCCTGGCAACTGGGCCACAATTTGAATTTCCTGATTGCCGTCTACAGTTTTGACTGCTGGTACATCCATGGGCATGCTAACAAAATTGGGCAGTGCCAGTGGTGCAATGTCTAAGTCAACAGGTGTGAAAAATGGGTCGAGAAAAATATTCCATAGATTGGGCGCAAGCAGATGGTTGGTTGAAATAGTAGCGGTCTTCATTTTGTGAACTGGAACATTTGCGGCAGTTGCAGCTTTTGCAGCAGTTTCATTTGCCCTAGCTGAGTTTTGAGTGTCAAGTAGATCTTTGCTGGCATAGCCGCCGATAAAGCCAGTAAAGAGTGTTAATGCAAATAAACCAATTGCCTTTGCTTTCAGATTGTCCATAGCATTTCTTCCTCCTTTTGAGCTTCTTTTTTTGAGCTTCCCGTTGAGCTTCCCTTTGAGTTCTCATGCTAGCCTCGCTTCAAGGCTCCTTGCGAGAGCCTCGGGGAGTCGAGGTTTTCGCCGACTCCCCGAATTTAATGGCCTCTGCGTCAGAGCTGTCGCAACAGGTTACTCTTTCTTGATTGCAATACTCTTGACGCTTGCTTGTGCTTGTGGTGTCTTCTTAAGTGAGACAGTTAGCACACCGTTTTTGAAAGAAGCACTGCAGCTATCCTGGTCTACCTCGCAAGGCAGTGAAACTGAACGAGTAAAGGCCCCGTAGCTGCGCTCCATGCGATACCAGCCTTTGACATTTTGCTCACACTCTTGTTTCTTTTCACCACTGATTGTGAGCATATCTCTCGATAGAGAAACGTCAATTTCGTTTTCGTTCAGGCCCGGCAATTCTGCCGATATGCGAAGCTCTTTGTCAGTCTCGCGAACATCGATTCGCGGGGTGACAGCGCTCTGTTCTAGGTTGCCGAGCCATTTTGAAGGTAATAATTTGAAGTCCATATTTATTCCTCCTGTTATAAATGGGGACTTTATTCTGCCTTTACAGTGATCTTTCTCGTCATCGACTTTGCTGATTTTGGCAGGATGAGCTTCAGAACTCCATTTTTTACGGTGGCTTCAATGCCATCCCTGTCAACTTCTTCAGATAGCATGAAGACGCGACGATAGTTTCCTTCGGGGCACTCACAATGCACTAGCCTGAGTTCATTCTCTGCATGCTGTGCTGTGAATCCATTGATGGTTAGTACATTTTTTTCGAGAGTAATATCAATAGATTGCTCGTCTACACCGGGCATATCGGCCAGAATGAAAAGCCGATCTTTGGTCTCATAGATATCTGACAACGGCACAAATACCCGCCGGTTGCGGATGGGCTCGCCTGTTTGTGGAGAGGCAACTTCTTCTTTCTTGCGTTCAGCGATGGCACTAGTCATGGTACGAATCTCCTTTCAAACTTTCAAATATGTAGTGACTTACGATGCGTGAACGGTAATTTTTTTCGGTAGGTCTGCTGCAGCTCGGGTAAACTCAATTCTAAGCATGCCGTTGCTGAAAGAGGCATTGACTTTGTCGGCATCGATTAAATAGGGTAGCTCAATAGAGCGCGTAAACTGCCCGTGGCCCCGTTCGCGCCTGTGATAAGTTTGGCCTTCTTCTGGCTCAGTTAAATCGCGTTTTGTTTTTAGTGTCACTGTCTGGTTGCAAACTTGAAGATCGATGTCTTCGGGGGCAATGCCTGGCACTTCGGCAACTACCACAATGCTTTTTTCTGAAGCCCACACATTGATAGGTGGAAATTCATTTCTCCTACCTTCTTGTATGTTGTTAACGAGCCTGCTCAGGCGATCTTGCAGAATATGCATTTGTGTTGCTGAATCAAATGGTGATGCAAGTTCCTGGAAGAACATAGCGTAACCCTCCTTCTTTACTTACAATTATTCAAATTTTCAGATATTCGATTTTCAGGCCAAGTTTAAAAACGTCCGCTTTTTTTGCGGTGAGCGAAAGTGTCATACCCTTATCAACAGTGGTTTTCATCTGCCGACCATCGACATTTGCTCTGTAATAAATTTAAAACCAAATGAAATCGTGACCCTGAATTTCTAAATATTTTTTTTATAGATTTGTTTTCAGGGCAACGCCTAACTGTTGAAGTCTCTCGCGAATGCGCGGTATAGCCTTTTGGGCTGCGGCTTCACCCTTTGATACGGCTTCATCAACAAAACGCCTATCTTTAGAAAGAATAGGAATGTTCACGAGTTCTGGACGAATTACTATGTCGGCACCATGCACTTTGTCTTCATCTAGTTGCTCAAGGGTGGCGTTCATAACTCTGTCAAAGACTGTTCTATAGGAAGTAAATTCTTTGGCTGCTACAGGTTTCATGTCGTTATCGATCTCAACAGAAATTACAATATCTGCACCACTGCGTCTGGCTTCACCGGTTGGCAGGTTGTTGCGGATTCCGCCATCTACGTATAGATTGCCATCAATTGTCACGGGCTGTAGCAGTAGAGGAATAGTGGCGCTTGCTCGGAGCACATCGTCGAGGCGACCTTCGCTAAGAACATGGGCTTGCCCATCAATTAGGTTCACGGCAATACTAGAAAAAGGTACCTTAAGGTCTTGGACTCTAATATCAGGATTTGGCAGCATTTTGTCGATTATTGTCTTGAGCTTTTCGCCGCTAATTAGCCCTGCGTAGGGCTTTTTTCTGCCCAAGTAGATTTCAGTTATTGCCTTGCAAGATCAAGGATTAAATCCTCTTGTGATGTTTCGATTTTTGCTACATTGACTGGCGTAGGCAATACTCATGTGAACTATGGTGCCTTCGCTCTTATATTCTTGAATTTAGTTACCGAGAAGACTAATTTTGATTAAATTAGTCTTCCCGGTAACTATTTTGAGCTGCTATAATAGTTGATATATAGACTAATTGGCTCAAAATAGTTACTGGGGTGACTAATCTCTCGTGAGAGACCTGTACCAAACTCTTCATCAGGCTCGGCGAACGAAGGGCCTCACTCAATCTCAGTTGGCTGAACTCTTGCAGTTGGGCCAAAGCTATTTGTCGCAAGTTGAGCGCGGTAAGCATGATATCAAAACCAGCACACTGGTTGATTGGGCCAGAGTACTCGACTTAGAAATTATGCTTGTTCCTCGCCAGGATGTGCCTGCAGTTTCTTACATGATTCGTTCTGATAGTTTGCTGGTCGCTGAGGAATTGCCACCAGCTTATGGCCCATTGCCCGATGAGGTTTGAAGCAAGTGGCCGCAAGAAACCTAGAGGTCTACCTCAATCAGTATTACGTTGGGGTGCTCAGTCAGCTTCTTGATGGAAGGACTGTTCTAGCCTTTGATGAAAAGTACCTTAGTGATCCAAATCGGCCCACACTTAGTTTGTCGTATCAGAATGTTGTTCGTGGTGTTACGGCATCTGGAAACCTACTTTCGCCTTCAGGTAAGCTCTCGCCATTTTTTTCTAATTTATTGCCAGAGGGAAAATTGAGAACTTATCTGGCAGCCAAGGCTGGTGTTCGAGAGACTCAGGAGTTTCCGCTTTTGGCTGCGCTTTCTGATGATTTGCCCGGTGCCATCATTTTGCGCGGCGATAACGGTGTGCCGTTGTCTCACGAATCGAGTATTGATCCAGAAGTTTTGCACCATTCTGATACTGAAAAACTGCGGTTTTCGCTAGCTGGGGTGCAGCTCAAGTTTTCTGGCGATCTGATCAATTCGAAACTGGTGATTCCTGCTCGTGGCGTTGGTGGGCATTGGATTGTTAAGCTTCCTTCTCCATCTTATCCGCACCTTAACGAGTTGGAGTATTCGATGCTGCAGCTTGCCGCTGATATCGGAATTACAGTGGCGGAGTCACAGCTGTTGTCGTTGCATGATTTCGAGAATTTGCCAAAGGATCTTCCTGAAGTTGTTCAAGGTAATTGTCTAATTTCGAGGCGATTTGACCGCACTGTTGATGGTGGCAGAATTCATATGGAAGATTTTGCCCAAGTGTTTTCTATCTATGATAAGTATGATGAACATTACAACTACCAGTCTATTGCCAATGTATTGTGGTTAGAGTCAGGTCTGGATGACGTTTTGGAGTTTGTCCGGCGCTTAGTTCATACTTTTGCCTTTGGCAATGCCGATATGCACTTGAAGAACTGGTCGTTGACCTATCTTGATACTCGGCAAGCTAGATTGTCACCAGCGTATGATTTGGTGTCGACAATTGTTTATCCGAACATCTCAAGTGTGCTGCCTCACAAAATTGCGGGTGTACGAGATTTCAAAAAGATTGGCATTCAAGATTTTAGGAATCTTGCTAAGATTGCGAAATTGCCTGAGAGAGCAGTTGTTAAAACTGTTTTCGAAACCGTTGATGCCCTGAAGTCTTCGTGGCTTAGATTGCGCGATGAACTACCTATGCCAGAGTCATTTAAAAGGACGATTGAAGCGCACATGCTAACCGTGCCTCTTATGAGCGAACGACTATGAATCGAGTGAACTCTGCCAAGCAAAATATACGTTGGTCGCAGAAGTGCGCGGGTCAGGGTTTCTCCATTTCTCTTGCAGTTGTCTGCTTCGCCTCTATGAGCGGTTGTTCTAAGCCAGTTGTTGAAGAAAATCACGCTTTGAGAGAGCAAGGTGTTGCTCTCTGCGAGGCTGGCAAAACAAAAGAGGCGGGAGCTTTGTTTCGGAAGAAGTTAGCTACTGACGACAAGTCGGCGGACGCGCACTATGGTCTAGGCGTAGTCTATGCCGCTGAGTATGAGTACGATAAAGCCATTGGCGAATTTGATCGAGCAATAGAGTTAAATCCGCATTTTGAGGAAGCATACAACGATCGCGGAAATCAGTATTTGGCCAAAGAGTTGCAAGATCAAGCGATTGCTGACTACACAACGGCTATAAAGTTTGGACCGCAGCATTATGTCCATTGGAATGGTCGTTCACGTGCCTATTTTGAAAAAGGCGAGTTTGCCAAAGCAAGAATGGACGCCACTGAAGCAATTAGTCGAGCTCCCAAATTTGGACCACTATTTGTACGTCGGGCCAGAGCAGAGAAGGCTCTGAATCTACAGTCTGAGGCTCAGGCTGACATTGACATTGCTTTAAACTTACCAGCATCTTCGAAGTATGAATTCAACAGGCTTGGGAGCTATCTGTGGGACGACGGCTTACCCAGCCTAGCCTTGAAACAATATGACAAAGCAATTGAGTTGGAGCCTAAAGATCACGAGCTCTATAAATCGCGCTCGGCTTGCCATCAAGCCATGGGAAATTTAGTTAAAGCACGGACTGATTTAAATTTGGCCGCTCGCTATGCCCCTGAGGCTGACTGGTACAAGGTGTCTTTTCGCACTCTAGATGATCTTGATTACGATGCCGCCCATGGCGTATCTGCGCCCGTGCGTTGGGCTCTAGCCTGCTCTGCCTTGATGTTTACCTATCACCATGACGGCTGTAGTTCATTGCTTGGCCAAGCTCCGACCGAAGCTAACATCGAAAGTGAAAGAGCGGCAGTTTCGGAGTGGTGGGGCATAGATTCGCGAGAAGATTTACTAGCTCAATTGGAGGCGTTGCGCACAGACGGTGGCCACAACCAGACCTGGAAGGAGTATGTAAACTATCAGAAAGTTGGCATAAGCCTCGATCGGGTGCAGGATATCACTCGTGACATCGCCCGTGGTGCCTTTGGTAGCCGCATGGCTGTTGTGAAAGAGTACGGTCCGAAGTTCGGCGAGCGTGGCATTCTCGCTTGGGATCTTTGTCGCTACGTTTGTCTCGTGCGCTGGGGCCTTTTGCTTGACTATGTTGATGAGCAGGAGGCTAACTCTTTGCTCATTCCAGTAGCTAGAAGATTGCAGAGCAATTATGGCAGCTGGAAACAGATGGGGGAAGAGTATTTGATCGGTCGAAAGTTCTGGAATGAAGAGACCTGGAAGGAAGGCAAAGTGGAATACAGTCGTATTTGCAAGTTGCTCTCTACCGAGAAAAATAGCCCTTGGGTAAGAATACCGTGGGATACTGATCTAAGTGCTTCTGCTCCAGTTGCTGCTGTTCCGAGCGTTGCAGTAGAGAAGCCGCGCGTGAAAGTCATCAAGAAAACTAGGAGAAGTATAGATTGACGCCGATTGAACGGCCTTTTGATGGTTTCGGCTGTCCTGTCCCAGGTACCAAGATAGGCCTTACGCCTGTTTCTGCCGAGCAGAGGAATAGAGTCTCTTTCTTAACTGATGGGGTGTCTTTTTCTGATTACATCGCTTTGTCTCTCGTTCTTTTGCTCGCGGCTGGCCTTGTCTTGCCCGTGCCATCTGCGATTGCTGGGCCCACTGCACCCACTGATGTGGCGACCAAGATTGCTCTGACTGCTATTGGGCAGATGAAGGCGTCTCAGAGAGTACTTGGTCAGTTCTTGCGGTTCTTGGCCGCTCGAAAAGGCACAACTATGTTGTCCGAGAAGCAAGCAACAATAGAGACCGCACGGTTTGTAAGCGGCATCAATGATCCTAAAGTCTTGGTTGACCTTGCCTTGGCTACACAAATGAAGATCAATATTTATACGTACATGCCAGCAGCTGATATGGCCTTGTGGAAAGGATTGTACAGAAATTGTACTCAGAGAGCTTGTATTAAGACTGACAAGCAGGCTCAATTTCTTCTGTCTAGGGCTCTCTGTCCAATGAAGCATTCTGTTGTCCCTCGTTCAATAAAACGAAGTGAAATACTTGCGCGACAATTTCAAGCTCTCAGGGTTGTGGATTTATACCTGGGCCAGGTAGCGTCGTTAGTTCCAAAAGTGGAGCCGCATAGAGAAAAATTGTGGAGTCATGGGCGTCGTTTGCTAAGGGCAGTCAGTGACATTGACGTTCTCGCTGATATTGCTTCCTGTGCTCATGCTAAAAGGTACATCGCCGAGGAAACCCCAGGAATCTACGACTTCTTCGGCTTGTGTGTTGACCGAGTAGCTGAGAAACCAAAACCGCAGGCACTCGCTGCAATTGACTTCTTTTACTGTATTTCTAGCGGTGGTGCTGCTACTTCAGAATTTCTCAATGAGATTGAAGCTAAAGTATTAGGCTTGTCTATGCCTGAGCATATAAAGCGACGCGCAGCCAGAAGCAAGTAATGAACTCCTGCAGATCTAGATTACCAAATCCAGCTTACTTCGCCGGCACCCCCACAATCGAAACACCAGTTGGCCCGTTAACAGTGCGTTTGAGATCAATATCAAAAGTAACTTGATTGGCCGGTGGTTTTGGAAAGTCTGGTATTTCGAAGAAGCCCACCTGATCAACAATTTTTACAGCTGTTTCTCTAAATTCTGTTTCGCGTGGAATGTTGCGATCGACGTCGCCAGCCGGAATGAATTCTACAACTCGGCCTGAAATATCATGATCTGGTTTGATCGTGACTTCTAGCTTTGCTGTTCCGGGGCAGACGTCGGCTGTTTGCCAACGGGTATAAATAGCTTTGGCCACGACACGGTACCACTGCGGCCAAGTGTCGCAAGGAGTGGCTTGAAATTGGGTGAGTACGTTAGCTCTAGCCATCTCGCTAACTGGTTCTATTCTGGTGAAAATTCTCTGTGCCTGCAATGTGCCTGGCACAGCACTCAGGCCAACAGGTGTAGGTTGATTGGCCGACCAGCGGCCGCCTAGAGTCTCTTTGCTTTGACCGGGTGGAGTTATGCTCACTTCATAGCCCGGTGCTGTCGTGATACCGTGTTTGGTGATGTAGTGAGTTTCTTCCGCTTGTGGAGCGGGCAGGCTAGATCTCAAATTGGTAATTGTGTAAATGCCTGGGGCAATCATTTTTAGAGTGGGCTCAAATTCTTCAGACCAAGAGCTAAGTGCCCAGCCCATTATGCGACCTCCAATGTATGAAGGCGATTGCCGTTTCTCTGTAAAAGGTACTGATGAAACGGCTAACTCTGGGGATAAAACTGTTACTCCTCTGCCGATTGTCTGGTAGTGACTCGGAGTGGTATCAACGGAACGGCTGCCACCACTGAATATAGATGTGACATTAGAACCTGGTATGTAGTTCATAACGCCATGCGCCGGTGTGCGGTTGTACGAAGATATAGGGGCAATCAGCCCGTACATTTTGCCATTGCCGCCTCTGGCCGTGTCGCCGAGAAGTTCTACTGGTCCACCAGTAATACCGCCATTGGTGCCACCGGTATGTACATTCCCTCGAATCTGTTCTGGTGTGTATGAATCTCTAATTGGCGACATGGGCTGTCCATAGGCGCCATTGCCGTTAACTTGTCCTTGCAATTGCGGAACGAGCCGCAGTGATGGATTTAACTGTGATTCGCTTTTGATTCCACCCTGCAAGGGGCCGGTGCTGCTAACACCCGAAGTCAATGGCTTCTGACTGGGTACCACTGGAGCTGGTGCGGGGAAGTAGTCGGTGACGCCATTGCTGGCGAGACATGCGCTAGCTAAGCAAATTTGGCCTGCTATTGAAAGCGTGGCAGAACCCGATAAAAGAAGCGGCAAGATAAGCGATAGTGAATGAATGTTTTTGCTGCGCATTTAAGGCTTCTTGAATCTAGTGTTGGAAGGTTTCGCTTTGGTAAAAGAACCATGAATTTCATCCTAGCAAAAATAGTCATACCCAATTTTGCCATTTGTCAGCGCCACAGCGCCCGCTCGGCCCGCCTATTGATTCTTTTCGAGCTTTCGAGATGCGTTTAACTCAAGCAAGTCTCTCGTTATTTGTTAATTATTGGCGGCTCCGAAGATTTGGCCGGCAGCTTTGTTCCGTCTAGAATCCCCCAAATTGGGCATAAAGAATTAGCCCCTCAAGGTTGGATCTATCTATGGCAGGTCCTGAAAGCAATAAAGAAGCATGCAACCTTGACGGCGCGATCCGTCAAACGGCTCAGGGCAAAGACGTTTCGGCGAAATTCAATTCTGAATGTAGTCCGGAAGAGCGCAGAGAGTTCTTCTCTAATTTGCGTGAGCGCAGCGGTGCACCTGAATCGAAGAGTGGCACGCATGTTTCGTCTATGCTCAATGGTTTTCAGATAGATTTCGATTCTGCCAAACGCACTCTCGACCACATCACTCCACCAGCTGGTCAGGTCAAACATGAGTCAACAGCTGCTCATCCACGAGAAACAGGTGATGGTAAGAAGCAGGCAGTTGGTAAACCTGCAGATGCCCGCACTCAGGCTGAGCCAGACACCGGCAGGCCCGGTGTAGACGACCGCATGTCTCAGGCCACGAGACAGAATATGAGTTATGAAGAAAGGCAGATAGCCAAAAAGATTGGCGACGATTTACTAAACGGTAATAATATTTCAGAGGCCATCAATGGTTTGGGTCGCGATGCTAAAGTACGGGTCATGACTGAAATCAAAGGGCATCTAGCGGAACAGCCAGGAGCAAAAGTCGATGTTTCTAACACAGCAGGTCCAGAAGGCACTAGATCGACAGTAATAGAAACTGCTAAGGGTCAAAAGATGCTCATTACCGAAAGCAACCTTGGCATTCCTCAAGACATTCAGTTTAATGGCGGCGGTATAAAGAGTAAGCTGTTTGGAAGTTCCGATCTCTACGATCGACCCGGTGAGACTAAGGCCGAATCCACTTCTTCAGGCCCCAGTTGGAGAGACAAGCTCTTAGGCAAACCGCTAATGGAAGGAGACGGCCCCTTGGCTCGAGTAGCTCGCGGCGAACCCATTACTGAAGCCGAGCGCGCTGATCTCGAAAAGAAGAGATTGATCTACAGTCCTAAGGACAAAACTCAATAGCCCTCGAAATATGACTCAGTGAGCGGCTTAGGCTTCAAGTTACTTCTGCGAATAGCTCTGCATCAAATTGCTGTAGGCAGGTAGATGGTTTGATAGCAAGGCGCCAAGCCCTTCGATGTCGTTGCGCCAGTCGCGGTGCAATTCGCAGGCGACGCTAAACCAGTTCATAAGTTGGGCGCCATTTTGCGTCATGCGACTCCAAGCCGCATCGCGAACAGTGGTGTTAAAAGTACCTGAAGCATCGGTAACAACAAATACTTCAAAACCTTCTTCCATAGCAGAAAGCGCTGGGAAGGCAACACAGACGTCGGTGACTACACCGGCGATAATCAATTGTTTGCGCCCTGTTTTCTTCACCGCAGCAACAAAGTCGGCGTTGTCCCATGCGTTAATTTGGCCCGGTCTAGCAATATATGGAGCATCCGGAAACATCGCTTTTAGCTCGGGCACTAGTGGGCCGTTTGGACCTTGCTCAAAGCTCGTAGTCAAAATTGTCGGTAAGTCGAAGAATTTGGCGAGGTCAGCAAGAGCCAATACATTGTTTTTGAATTCGTCTGGGCTGAAGTCTCTCACCAAAGAAAGCAATCCAGCTTGGTGGTCTACCAATAGTACGGCGGCATCATCTTTTGATAATTTATTGTATTTGCTCATAAAAGTAACCGAGTCTCCATTGTTAACCAAATTGATAGTGACCATTTTGGCAACATTGGTCAGCTATTTCAATCAAAGTTACTGCAATCGGAGATGATGTTTACTTTTTCTTGAATGAGCTCTCTAAGTGCTCAGAGCTTGGCTTTTCGGCGATGCGTGCCAAGACGTGAGAGCCGACGATTACACCGAGTTTTATTTGTGGCTTGTAGTTTGAAAGCAGAATTGCTGGTCCAAAGATATTGGCTCCGTGGGTAAGGACGCCTGCGGTTTGGTCTTTGAATGCTAGTTTGTCGACCGCCCAGTTGATGCCGACGCCGGCGCCCAGAGTGAGAAGGCTGGTCTTCATGAAAGTGGCTTGTTCTTGCCCAAGTAAGCTAAAGGCCTTGCCCCTCGATTCAATTATTTTGCCAGCATTTTTCTCTAGGGTGGCAGCCATGTCTGATAGGCCTTCACTTTGAATTATTGGATTTTTGCTTAAACCCTTTAGAGCGACTAGATGTTCGCCTTGGCTTGTGATTAGCTTATCGGCGCCCGGTGCATGAGTTTTTTCAATTTGTCCAAGCAGACCCTTTAGTTGCTCTGGGCGCTTTAGTTCAGCTACTTTTTCGGCGCTCAGTGCGGGGTCGAACTCAAAACGTCTGCCGGTCTCGAAAAGTGTTGGATGAGTTTTCATCAGTTCTTGCATTTCTAAGTCGGCGGCATGCTTGCTCAAGCCAATGTTGGCGCGCAGATTCTGCAGGCTGCCATAAAATTCTTTCTCGGCAAGATTAGCGGCTCGGCCTGCTTCGGTCAGGTCACTGGCGCCGCCAGGACCAGCATCGGCTAGTGCTTTGCTGAATTTCTTAGCACTTTCATCTAGTTCAGTGGTCCACTTGGTCAGATCTTCTTGCTGCAAAAGTGGGCTCTTTCCTAGGTGTTCAGAGTATTCACTAACTTGCTGCAGTTGCTCGGCACTTAGAGCAGTCTTTGGCACATTATCAATGGCCTTGAGCACTTCATCTAAGTCGCCCGGACGATGAAGCTTTTTCACCATGTCTTCAGCCAAATTGGCTTTTTCGAATTCAAAACGATAGCCCTTGTCGAGCAGAGATGGGTCTGCTTGAACTGCGGCATCGGCTGTGGCGCTTGCTGCTGTTAGCTTGCTCTTCAGTCTAGTGGTTAAGTCTTCGCGGCTAATGTTGAAATCGGTGGCGATGGCTTGGGGAATAGCATGGTCACTAAGAGTTGCTACTTTTGCACCGGCCGATTCTGCTACGTTTTGACTGCCGCGTCTGGCCAATAGATAACCAGAGAGCAAAGCTGAGGGAATTTCGATCATGTTGCTCAGTTCTTGACCGGCAGTAAGATGGCTGCGGTAAGGCCTGGCCACGTCTTCGTCTTTGATCACAGGAGTTGCTGGCTTTGGCTCGGGTACGCGCCGGAGAGTTGTTTCATTTGGAGCAGCTTGTTCGTTTGTTACTGGCAAGCGGCGCAGTGTTGCTTCAGCAGGAGCGGCTTGTTCGCTTGTTGCCGGTAAACGGCGAAGATTGGCATCTGGCTGCACGGTCAGGCCCGGTAGCTCTTTGGCCGTCGTGACGGGGGCCTCGACGCCCTTGGCTGCAGGATCTTTATGAATGTCTACAGAGTTAAGATTGAGCCCGCTGTGAAAGCGTTTGAGGATGGCGTTTTCTTGTGGCTGGTCAGACATCTTTGGCTCCTGCGTCGATTGCTATTCCTTAAGATAAGGCAAGCCTGGCTTGGTTGTAATGGGGGGAATACGCACTCTAGATTAAGCACTCTGGGGCCACAGGCAACAATGATGGGGCTGTGCTGCCCATTAGTGCTACGATTTTATGCTGAGCTATTATTTCGATGGCAAGTACGACGGCAAATTTAACGGCATAAAGCAATGGCTGGAAAGCAATTATTAGTGATACTGGGAGTGATGTTGGCCTTTTTGGTTTGCACTGGTGCCACTTACTATTGGGCTTGGTTTAATGTCTGGAGTGCTGATCAGCACGGGCCAGCGATTGGCGCCGAGCCGTTAAAGATTAAACTTGTGGCTGTCACTAAAGACATTCCAGCTGGTGCCGAAATTGATGCAACGAATGTCGATGAACACTACGAAACTGTCGACCATATCGCTCTTGACGCCTTTTCATTCGCCTCTGATTGCATCGGACGCAAGACCAAGTGGGTACTAAAGAAAGGTCAGTATTTGGCCAAGCACGATATTCTTCCGGATTTTAAGTGAACCTAAAATGACTGACAAACAAGACGCTTTGAAGCCAATCAAATATTTCTTGTTCCTCTTGCCGATAGCCATGGGGGCGGGATACTATGCTGGCAACGAAATCGCTGTTAGCGAAGTAGCCATGCATAAAGCGGAAAAGCTTGAGGTCAATACCGCTCAAGGAACAGTTGTTAGAGTGTTGCAGGATGTGCCACCGAATACGGTGCTTGATTCTGCCGTACTGCAAGAGCAAAAGGCATTTAATAATCGCATAGAACCGGATTTGGTCAACTCCAGCGACTTAGTAGTAGGAAAGAAAACTAAGTTTGGCTTGAATAAAGGTCAGTTGGTTGTGCTCGACGATTTGGCAAAGTGAATGGAGACTGAAATTGAAAGAGCAGAGTGTGCATAGAAGCAGCAGTAGTTTTCTTCGCCTAAGATATGGAGCTGCTCTGGCTCTGCTTGTGATCGCGCTTTTGCAAGTTCCAGATGCTCAAGCGGGCGGAAGCGGAAGTTTGCAACGTGATACTGATCAACTAGTGCGATCGGTGCAGACCGGGTTGACTTTACAAGGTAAGTGGCCGCCTCCCGTGGGTAGCCCGGAGATGCAGCTGTGTACAGCGTTACAGGCCTTTAGTCAAGAAGTGAAACGAGCACCTAATAGCTCAAATAATAGTCAATATCAGAATGGTCAATTTGGCAATCCGCAAATGGCCGGGCTGCAAGCAAGTGCTGCGAATGTTGATAGCTACATTGGTCTGGCCGGCAATTCGCCTGATGTGGCATCGCGCTGGATGAGCATCAAAAACCAGATTGGCTCCTTTAGTGGCAACGCCTACGGCAATCCATATGCCAATCCATATGCCAATCCGTACGCTAATCCATATGCCAATTCTAGTGCCAACCCTTATGGCAATCCTTACTACCAAGGTTCAGTCAATCAGGCTGGGTTTAATCCGGGCTTTAATCCGGCATTCAATAATGGATTTAATAGCAACGCCGGTTTTAATGGCAATAATTTTGGCACAAACAGTTTTGGTAGCAGCAGCAACGGCTTTAACAATCCAGGATTTAACAACAACTTTGGCAATCAATACGCCAATACCAGCGTTAATGTCAGCGGCCGCGTCAGTGATTTGAACAACGCTATGCGTGATTTCTCAAGTTTCTCGCAAAAGTCGCTGGGTTCCGGCGGTTTTAATGCTGGCAATCCCAGTGCTATTTTCGCCATGGCCAACTCATTGCAGCAATTGCAGTCGACGGTTAAGAGCGCTGGCAATAGTTTGGCGCGCTCCAATAGCTATGGTCAGCAGCAGATGCAAGTGCAGTTGATGGCAACAGCATTTAATAACTTTGAGACCCAGTTCAACCAAGCTGGCCCTAATGCCGCCGTGCAGCTGCGCTATGGGCAGCTTAAGCAGCAGTTTTCAATTTTGCAGCATTCTGTATTAATGAATTCTGGTCGCATGCGTTAATGTGAGAAATCAAAAAAAATTTAGACGTGAAGTATTTACTCACGTCTTTTTCACGTTCTTGCCATTAGTTTAATAGAGCAAACGCACCGCACCTGATTGGCGAAACCGAAGAAGTAAGTCAAGCGATGAGTCAAGTGCTAGATCAAGCGAAGAGCACAATTTTATAAAGTTACCGTGGGGGTAGAGACGAATCCCGGTAGGTTGAGGCCATCAACCTTCCGGGAATCGACTCTTTTTAGGGTGCTAATTATATTTCAAGTGATTTTGGGAACTTTTGTAGACTGGCCACTGTCGCAAGACCTGTCGATTCTTTAGAACAATTGTGCTCGAACATTGAGCGCGAAAGAAGTGAAAGAAGGAAGGTCCCATGTCTAAAAAGAAAACGCAAAATGCTTCTGCATTTGAAATGATCAAAATTCGATTGCGCGCTGAACGAGCTAGAATAGCCAGTTCCACACGGTCGGTAGCAGCAGGAAGCTGGTTGCGTGCTTTCTACAAGAACGTTGCTGTACGGAGAACTAATACTGTTAAAGAACAGCTGTTTCTTCCCGTGCGTGACTCTCACCTTTTGGTGGCAGTCGTTGAGAATATCGGTGAAGCTCCTGAGATTTTGTCTCAAATGGCAGCTGACAAACACCCGGAAGTTCGCACAGCCGTTGCTGACAATCCTGCCTCACCGGTGGGCACACTAATGGCTTTGGCCCATGATCCTGATGTTGACGTGCGTTATAGCTTGGCCGAGAACAATAATATGCCTTCGCCGGTGCTTAGTGAGCTTACGCGTGACGAAAACCCCTATGTCGCAACACGTGCTCAAGATACATTAGGGCGTCGTATTAAAGCTGCTGCAAGGGTCGGTATACACGCCCCTTTTGCTGGTAACGTCAGCTCATCGGGCGTAAACTGGGCCGCCGTTTAGGTGGCTTTCAACCCAGCAATCAACAGATCTAGAGTTAGTTTCGCTTGTTTCAAGAGCTGTGTTTTTTTGATTGTAGATTCAGATTCACTGTAGTTATTGAGATAGGGCGGGTAAAGCGAGGAAGTGGTCATTAAAATAGTTATGGCCATTTCCTCGCTTGCTCTTTCTGGCGCTATTTCACCGGCTTTTACTGCCATCTGTAGCAGTTGAAGAATTGTGGTGCGCTTGAAGACAAAAAAGTGAGTAAAGCGCATCTTCATGGCTGAAGAGGTATGCAGCAATGCTTCAGGTGCATGAATGTCACGGGTGACTTTGTCGTAGACCAGGGCAATATTTTGCTCGAGAATTTCTTTTAGAGTTGATAGTGGTGAGCTTCCAACATTCTCAAGCTTACTCTGCATAGCCTGTTTAAGGTGATCACTGTGCTTGGAGATGACGGCGAAGAGTATGTCGTCCTTTGTACGAAAATCGAGATAGATAGAGCCTTTACCAATGCTGAGATGGCGGGCAAGATCGTCGATGCTGGTGCGCTCGTAGCCATAGCGCCCGAATAATTCTTCGGCGGCGCCAATAACCAACTCTGCTCTATTGGGAATAGCTTTAGTTCTGGCCATACACACTTCGTTTTTGTAGTATTCGTGACCAAGTTAGCATAATGGTCATTTATCTGGCAATAGTTCTGGCAATGGCTCTATAGTGATGAATCACCACTGTGGTGGGAAAGATCAGAGTAAGTAGTTTGAGGCTTGCTATGTTTGCCGCTCTTTTATCTGCTCCGGTACCCTCTATGTTACTGGCAAGAGTTCTTTTCTTGGTCGCCGTTGCGCTGCTTACAACAACGGCTGTATCAGCCCAGAATGATTTCGCCTTAGCTCCAGTAGTTGAGGCTAGGTACCGAAAACTGATGTCTAAACATAAGAACAGTTACACCGCAGAAGAAGTAAGTTGTCTGTGTATTGTCGGCGAGCAGTTTAGAGAGAATAAGCACATAGGCGAGGCCAAAGCGATCTTTGAGAAACTTCGCAAGGCAAATTGTATTACTCCTGATGTGCTCTGCGGCTCCGCTGTCACGTATATGGATGATTTGAATGATACTGCTGATGCGGTAAAGGCCATATCGTTTTTGAATCAAGCTATTGCTATCGATGAGAATTGCAGCAAGGCCTATTGTCGTTTGGCTGAAATCGCCTTACTGCAAGATCGGCTTGAGCCGGCGCTAACCTTTGCCAATCAGGCCCTAAGATGCCCAGTTAAGTATGCCTTTGCCTATCTGGTTAAGGCCAGAGTGCTTAGTGTGCTTAAGCGCTATGAACAGGCCTATCAAGCGGCTCTTGATGCAGAGAAATACTTTGGTAAGTGTGTTTCCGTGTACAGTACTAAAGCCGGTATTCTTGAGCAGCTTGGACGCAATTCTGAGGCGGCAGATGCTTATCGTCAGTCTGATCAACGTCATCCGAGCGATTGGGCTAGGCATCAAATAGTAAATTGCTTACTTAAAGCCGGTAAGCCGGATGAAGCACTAAAAGAGACTGCTCGACTTATGGCCATTGTTCCTGAGGATCCTGATGTTTTTCGTTTGCGCAGCAGTATCTATAAGAAGCTCAAAAATTATCCCGCGGCCTTGAAAGACATTGATAAGGCAATTGCTTCTGAACCCAGTTCCATTGCCTACAAAGAACGGGCTGATTTGCACGCACGTATGGGAAATATGGAGAAGTCGAAGGCTGATTTGGCTGCCGCTAAAAAGATTCTTGAGTAATGTGGGCACAATTGAGGTAGATAGTCTGTTTCGTTAAGGACAAATTCATTTGAACTTCAAGCCCCTTTTGGCCCTCTTATTGCTCACTAGTTCGTTCCCTGCTCTGGTTCTGGCTGCACCGGTGCAAAAAGGTGGGGTCGAGGTCAATCAATCGCCATCTTCCTTTCGCTTGCAGCGCAATGTGCCTGCGCCAGCCCCACCGAGGGTAACTCAACCACCTGAAGAAGTTAAGAGCGTAATGTCGCCAGATTTAGTCAATCAGTTTGCTACACCGGTCGCTCCTCTTACACCTATTGCTCCTGTAACTGTTACTGCACCGCTGCAGTCTGGAACGGCCAAGTTTGACAATAACAATAGCGCGCCGCGTTCGACCACCGTTTGGCGGCCTGGTGTAATTTTGACCGGTTCGACTGGTCAAGATGCCCTCACTCCATATTGCGATCTTGCTCAAGCGGCCCAACAGGCCAAGCAATATCCCACTAGCCCTGAAGCGGCCTTTATTTATGCTGTGGCTTTAACTCGAACCAGTCAAGTTGAACAAGCCTTGAAAGAAGTGCGCCGGGCGCGCAACCTCGCTCAAGCCACTGGAGACCCTGATTATTTCAATCGTGCTGTGGGCCAGTATGAGCTGACATTGCAAGATGAGCCCAATAACAATTGCATTCGCTATGGCCTTGGTTGGGGCTATTACATGCAGGCTTATTTATTCGCGACCAAGGCACGTAACAAAGTCAATCTAGAAAATCGCATGGCTGGTATCATGCCAAAAAAACAGAGCAAAACTACTGCTGGTTTGTTAGGAGGTGCTGCCATTCTTGCTTCAGCTTTGACTGGTACAAGACCAATGGCATCAGTTATACCGCGCATACCTGGCGCACTCGATGATGTTCCGGCCTGGGCTGAACCGCAAATTAGAATGTACTATCAAAAGTGTCTAAGCCAACTGGGCGAACTAATTAAGCGTGACCCAAAAGACATTTGGGCCGCTGCCTATCGTGCCCATGTGCAAGAAGAATTTGACGGCAACCATGATGCTGCTTTGGCCAAGCTGGCTGCCTTGAAGAAGACTAGCCCTCAAAACCCTGCTGTAGCCTTTTTCTTGGCCGATGCCTATGCTCGCAACGGCAACTATGGCGCTGGCTTGAGTTCATTTGGTGATGCTCTCAAAATTAGAGCGGCCGGTAAGTAGTCACCCCTGTAAGCAAGTGAGTTAGAAAATTAGGAAATAAGCGAGCAAGTCCAGTTTTTAGCGTTTCTCAACGTCCACTAGTTCTTCAAAACCAGATAGTTCGCAGTGGCTGCGTGTGAATGAGTGACTTTCGCTTAAGTCTAGTATGACTAGCTCGATAGTTGTGTAAACAATGGCGCCGGGCAATAGATGGCCACCAATAGTGGTGCCTTCGCTATCCGAGATCGATAAATGTATGTGACTGCCTGTTTTTGAGACTGTTCCTGTCACTGAAACTATTTCGTGGGGGCCGTCGATTTCGCTGGCGTTCTCTTGATTAGCAAAACGCAAGGCGGCTCTTTTGACTGAGCCCACTAGTGATAAAATCACCCCTGCTTCGATATTCTCTGTTTGGCAGAGTGACTCAATTTCAGCAAAAATTTCTTGATTTGGTTTTAGTCTTTTGACGATTGTTTGCAATCGATACTCTCTTTCTAATTGCCTGCTTATCTGTCACCAAGAGCCACTGGCATGCCCCAGAACAGGCCCTGGCCGTAGTCAACACCACAGCTGTCCATTAGACGCAAATCTTCTGGTGACTCGATGCCTTCGGCAATTGTTTTAGCACTTATTTGTGTTGCCACTTTGATCAATTTTTTTAGGAACTGTTGATGTAGTTCTCCCGTTTCGCATTTTTTAATTAGGCTCTTATCTAATCTGATGAAATCGGGATCGAGCAAAAATAGGCTTTCTAATGAGCTAAATCCCGAGCCTACCCGGTCTATAGCAATAGCAATTCCCAGTTCTTTCAATTTGTCTACATGGCTCTTGAGGCAAAGCGGTTCAGCCAGAAATTCTTGATCGCCTATAGCCAAGCATATTTTGCGTTTGGTCGGCTTGAATATTTCTGCTAGGCTGTCGACCGGTACATCAAGTAGGGTAGAGGAAAAGACTTTGATGTGGCAATCGCTTTCGTCAGGCAGTTTGTCTATCATTGCCAGACATAATTTGAGACAGCGTAAGTCGACGGCCGTGCGCAAATTGTGTTCACGGGCTAGTTTGAAAAACGCGTCAGGCTGTTCAAAAACGCCAGCCAAGCCGCGTGGCTGAATTTCGTAAGCAATCACATGTTGATTGTTGAGCTGCGAGATCGGTTGATAGACTGTGCGCAAGCACTCACCACTGCGTAGCTTTTCGAGCACTTCAGCCATCTCATTGACCTTGCCATCGGGCTTTGAGAAGGAAACACTATTCTTTCCTGATCGCTTGCTTATTTTTAACCCCGCATTTGCCGCCGCTAGTATTTCTTCAATCGACATCAAGTTTTCAGATAGTGCTGTGACACCAGTGCTGGTTGTAATTTTAGTGACGCCATCAGCCAAATTGATTGGTGTTTCTGCCACGGCTAGCCGCACTCTCTCGGCGACCTGCAGAGTGGTAGATTGGTCGGCGTCGGTGACAAGGATCATAAATTCGTCGCCGCCAATACGAGCTACATGATCTGATGGACGAATAGCTTTCTGTAGGCGGGCAGAGAGCTCTTGCAAGACGATGTCGCCAACAGAGTGACCGTACTTCTCGTTTACACCTTTGAAGTCGTCGCAGTCTATCAGTAGGGCAAAGTTTTGGGTGTTGTTTCTTTTGGCTCTGTTTGTTTCTGACTGCAATACTCTCTCGAAACCGCGCCGATTCATGACTTCGGTCAGTGGATCGATCATTATCAGACGCTTTAGCTCGCGATTGCGTTCTTCTACAGCAGAAGCCATTGAGTGCAGTTTTAATTGTTGCTCTTCTTGTTGTTTTAGAAATTGATTTTGGCTGCGATAGAGATAGACCAGCAGCGCAACTACGATTAGAGCCATGACTATCAGTTCGAGCTTATTGCCGATAACTAGACTCGCTACAATTACTAGCAGAGCCAATGCCGCCGTAATCATGATCGTATTCTGTAGCTTCTGCTTTTGCTTTGCTCCCCCGCCGTCTTTGAGGGCTGTCGGCATCAGTTGGGCCAGTTCTCCAGAATAAGATTTGAGAATCTGAGTCAAATGGTTCTTCATACCCAATTTGTACCCAAAGGCTCATGTGATCTTGCAATATGTTAGGAATGGTTCTAAATGTAAACCATTTGGGAATATTGTCAGCTGAACGTCAAAAAGGCGAAGTCTGATGGATTTAGATTCTCGTTCGCTGGTGACTGGTAAAGTCTGCCCGTCATGCAAACTCAAATATAGCCCTGAAATGGAGCGCTGTCCGGATGATAACAGCCTTCTTGCTGTGGTGCGGCGAGATCCTTTCATTGGCAAACTTATTGCTGATAAATATCAAATTGTTGAAGTGCTAGGAATGGGTGGCTTTGCCACTGTTTACAAAGCTGAGCAGAAAGGATTGCGGCGCTCAGTTGCTATCAAGATCTTGCACGCTGAATTTGTCGATAAGCCTGACAAGATTAGACGCTTCCAGCATGAGGCAGAGTCAATTAGTACATTGGTTCACCCCAACGTAGCTGCCGTTTATGACTATGGCGTTTTGCCTGAAGGCCAGCCTTACTTGGCTATGGAATTGGCGCCAGGCACAACCCTTTCTTCTGTTTTGTCTGAGTGCAAGCGTTTCGACAGTGAGCGCGCCCTCAAGATTTTTTTGCAAGCTTGTGATGGTATTGCCGCTGCCCATGCCATGGGTTTAATTCACCGTGACATTAAGCCCTCAAACATCCTTTTAGATAGGGCTGAGGATGGCAGTGAGACAGTAAAAATTCTTGACTTTGGTCTCGCGAAGGTTGTCTCAGACGAGGGCGGTGGTCGCGAACATTTGACTATGACTGGTGAAGTGCTTGGTACTCCGGCCTATATGTCGCCTGAGCAGTGCACTGGCGGGCCGATCGATTTTCGCACTGACATTTATTCTTTCGGTTGCGTCATGTATGAGGTGCTATCTGGAAGATTACCCATTGAAGGCGATAATTCGTATGAAATGATGAACAAGCATATCAACGAAGCACCACTATCTCTGTCTAAAAGTGGTGCAGCGGTGCCACCGCGCATGGTGAAGATTGTTGCTAAAGCTTTAGAGAAAGATCCAGGCGATCGCTTCGAAGGTTTTGATGATCTTAAGGACGCACTGCGAGGTTTGGAGCCTGGTATAACGGCAGAAATTAAGGAAATTCTTTTTTCTGGCAGCAATACCAAGCTGTCCAAGAGAAAGAAGTCTTTGAAGAAAAAGATATTGTTGTCCTTCTGGTGCTTTGTTCTGCTTTCCATTAGTGCCATTGGTCTTGTGTACTATGAGAACAGAAGCAAGCAAATGAAGCAAGCTATCGCAGCCCACTTTGGCGAGAAGGTAGAGACGATAGACTGTGGAGTGATTTCTTTTCAGTCTCCTGCTTTGTATGCCCCAGCAAGTGTCGCTGATAAGGCTGTGCTTTTACATGTGCAAAGTCGCATTGACCCAGGTAGTTATATCGAATTCAAGCATTTCAACGATTCGCCTACTGTAGAGGCCTGCGCTCGTGCGCAGCGGAAATATCATGCGAATTATGAGCGCTTTGTTGAGGTCATGCCAATTCATCAGTTTGAGTTTGGTAAAGACAAACAAATTCATGGCTTGATGACTGAGTTTGTTTGTGAGAGGGCCGGTTTCGTCTTTCGAGAACGCCATGCATATTGGGGTGATAATAAGTCTATTTGGAAGTTGAAAGTGTGCACGCAGGAAGTGAAAAATACGAAACATGATCAAATCTGTGATACTGTATTTGATACTGCCGAATATCGCCCTAGTGCCAAATTCGTGCGGCTAGCTATCGAGTGATGGCAATGAAAGCATTTAATACATATTCTCATCAAAGTCAGCCAAGCGGTTTTTGATTGTCAGGTCAATTACAACACGCTGTGAGCGCGGGCCATGTTGTATGACTAATCCTGCATGATCGTCATCAACCGGGCTTAGACTGAATAGTTGTTTTCTGTAATCATAGTCTTTGTCTTTAAAGCGATTGAAAGTTTTGACAAGGCGAAGACCGTTAATGACAGGATAGTCTTCTTGCAGGGCTAGGCTTGTACAGAAAGTGCCGTCTGTGGTCAAGCCGCGCAGAACAAGGTTATGCTTGCCTGTGTGCAGCCTGGCTATTTCAATTATTTTTACTGCCTCTTTTCTTTCTGTGAGCATTAGTATTCCAGCAAAAACCTGCACTATGACTAGAATGCCGATGCCCAGTGCGCGAGTCTTATTGGTCCAACAGAATAGAAGTATGGCGAAGCAGGTAATGGTAGCGGTCGGCCACATTAGCAGCATTGAAATAAAGACGAGTGCGGCAATAACAGGAACTTCGTTGCGGCAATCTTGAGAAAACAGCACGATAATGCCAATTACCGGGGTGCACATACTCACCGCAGTGAGCAGTTGTCGCAGTCGGTCATTCTCAATTTCGAAGTAGCCGTGGGTGCCTAGAAACCAGTTGGCAATAAAAACAAGGCAAGAAGCGACAAAGAGCCAGAAGAGATTGCGCTCATTGAGGTGAAAAAATTCAGATAGTGATGATTTAGAGGTCTCCATCAACTAATTATAAGGCTTCAATGGACTAACTATGTGTCTGATGACGTAGAGAGGCCTCAGTGGGCATTGCAGCCGCCCAAGCCCCCTGGCCAGCCGAGCCCGCCTTGGCCGGTTATTGGCGCTATGGGTGGTTTGGTGTCGTCGTCGGACGCGCCTCCAGTTGGTTTAGTTAAGGAGCCTACTGGCCCTTTTGCATCATCATCGGCAATGGCCACTGCACTTCCGGCATAATCGGGGTTTTCCATCAAGGCTTCAGAAGCCAGAGTGAAAGTAAAAGGGCCGTTTACGCCGGGAATGTTGGCGATGGGTAGGGGAATCGGCAGGAACGGATTGCATTTGATTGTGGTCTGAACCATCACGATTTTGTCTGTGGTGTCGTTTTGGCCAGCACCACCCCCCGGTCCGGCCATGCCTGCCCGGTAAGTAATCTTGGTCTCGGGCTTGCCGTTCAGTTTAGCGAATTGCCCCATGCCGGCCTGCCATTGCTCGGGAATGGATTTCTTAACTGGTCCGGTGTTGCTGTTGGCCTCGGCGGCAGGTAGCAGTGCCGCTTCGTGTACCTGGTTGTAGTTGAGCACCATGCCCAGTCCATAGTAGACACCCATGCTGATTAAGTTGAGCATGGGAAAGAAGAGAAACATTAGGACGATGAAAAGCGCCGGTCCAAATTCTGCAATAGAGTCGCCAAACTTGTTTCTCAGGAATTCTTTAAGAGCGTGGTGTGGTCTTTTCATTGCTGCCTCTGAGGGGAATGCCTCTCTAACAAAGGCGAAAAGCTTATCCCCTGTAATTTTAGTCTTGTTTTGGCAACGCAGTATTCTCCTTCGGGGGTATCTTTGTGTTGCCTGCTTATTTCAGTCTTTGGGATGATCTGGGGTTGAAGCAAGTCAGTTTTTTTAGATCTGGTGATGTGAAACAGCAACTGATTTCTACGGATTGAGATCATTGGCAAAATCATCATCACGCACAAGATGATTACCGACGAAACGAGAAGAAGACCAGGATATTTTATTAGCCGGTAAGAACTTTACTGTAATCTGCTGCGGGGGCAGCCAGGCTCCAACAGCGTCCTTAAAGGCAACGCTGTGATACTTCCCGACGTGATCTGTATATGCAACTCGGCTTAGATCGCTAAGGCTGTGTGGATCAAATTTTGCTGATTGTCCCGGTGCTAGCGAGCGGACGGTATGATATTGGAGGCATCCTCTCATGTAGTGAATATCTGAAATTGGCTGCCCTGTCTGATTAAAGACTTCAATTTCAGAGTGGCCGCAGCACACAAAATAGTAGCCAGTCAGCATGACCACTGTGGCACAAGCAAATTGTTTAAACTTCAATATCCAATTCATTGAATAGCTACTTTATACTGACTCTATGACAGTTATCGGGAAACTATTGACTAATAGAGGGTGCTTATTGATCGTCTGGAATGGGGGGACCATCTGGAAGTGTCGGTGAGCATTTGGCGTCTACTTTTAGCTCCTGCTGGAAAATATGGCCAAAAGCATTACCTTCGTAAATTGGTGAATGCGGAATGCGCAAAGCTGCCGCGTTTAATTTGGCTTCTAGAGCCTCAGATTCGGTAGTTCGATTGTGCTTGTTCAAGTAATAGATTTGAGCCTGGTAGATAATTTTGAGAAAGAATTGATCGCCTTTGTAGCCTAGCATCAGCTCTTCCGCTTGTTTAAAAGCCTTGTCTGCCTCATCGTATTTCTCTTCTTTGGCAAATTGCTTGGCTTTTTTAAGTGCTGCCGCTGCCCGGTAGTCATCACGGTTTGCAAGATTCCGCAACTGCAGCAATTCTTTTTCTGTCCAGCCAAATTTATTTTTCTCGCTATCAGCCAGCACGAGAGAAGGAGCAATCAGCTGTGTGCTGATGCAAACAGCTGCTGAGAGTAGTGCTAGCTCTTTCATGACCCGTCCTTTTTCGAAGCGCAGTCCAGAGGCAATGATATCATCAGCTCGGTATGCGTGCGCAGCGTTTATGGTCACAGCCAGAGCGAACTATTTGTTAGGAAGATTGGCCATAAACTGCGTTTGCAATTGATCAAATTTGGACTGATCCCCGTCAGCTTCAATCTCATGGCCGGCACAACGATGCGCTTCTGCCCGTAGTTGGTATGAAAATCGGAAATGCGGATCTGCGGCCTGACCGGTGTCGAGACTTTCAATGGCCTGGTTGAATTGATTTTGTTTGAGCTGTAGATTGGCCAATGCATACCAGGCCAGAGCTTCCAATTTATGCAATTCGGTTGCCTTGATTGCTTCTTCCATCGCTTCATCAAGGCGCCCCAGCCCTGCTAGAGCCAGGCTTTGTAGAGCGCGTCCGTATGCTGATTTTGGCAAATCCGTTGTTGCTGACTGGGTGCATTCCAGCATCTCTTCAAATTCTCCGCGGCGGAAGCGAACATAGGCTTCAGCTGTGCGAGACGATTTCTCTTTTCCGAGGACCTGGTTTCTCTTGCATCCAACTAAAGCTTGATTAAGCAACCCGGCATCTGCTAGGACAAGTGCTCTTTCTTCATAGCAGCGCGACAATTGCGGCCGCATTGCCATCGATTGAGAGTTTGACTGGAGCGCCAAGGCTCCTTCATTCAGGCGGCTATACGCGGATGTTTGAATATCCAAAAACCAATAGGCTGCTGGATGATCTTCTGATACCTCGGCGCAAATGGTCAGTACCTCGTTAAATTGATTTTGGCTAAACCTAAAATAGGCTAGTGTCACAGCATCATCAGAACCGGCCTTAATACGTTTTGGGAGCTTGCTTATAATGTCCTTGGCCGCTTGAAAGTTGGCCGACCTAATGTGTGGGCCGATACTAAGCATACGCGCTTGAGCGGCTACCTTACTCTTTGGATCGATGCGCGCGCAATCCTCAAGGCAGCCCTGCATGTCCCCTTTCGATTCCCGGACAGATGCACGCACCGCTAGAGCGTAAGGGTTGCATGGTGACAGTTCTAACGCCTTCTCGACGTTAATAGCCGCGCTCTCGTAATCCTCCAACCACAATGCCGCAACTGCGCAGCGGTACCATGTTAGCCACAATTTTGGCGCGATTTTGGCGGCACGATCTGAGCAAGTTTTGGCTTCCTCGTAGCGTTTCATTGCCATGAGGGAGTTATATTGGTCTAGCAAAATATTACAATCGCCAGGCATGAGATCGAGTGCGTGGTTGCAGACAATCTCCACTGAACTATCCGCTTTCAGTGAGCGAAAATATCGGGCAAGTAGGCGAAGGAATTCTGGATAAAAGCAGAGGGGCAACACAATAGCAAGGCAAGAGGCTGGCAACGCCCGCTCTGCCAGGTCCATGTTGGGTGACAGATAGGCATAGGGGAAGAACAAGCAGATATAAAGTGCCCAACGCACTGAGAGTGTAAGATCGAGGAACCTCTTGAGCACGCAACTCTCTCCGGGGTTTAGGCAGTTAAAGATATTCTGCCCACTACGCAGCGAATCTTGCCCCCAAGAAGCTTTTCATCGATTCTAGCTGAGTAGCCTTCTGCTAGAATCGACCTCATGGACCTCTTGTACTGGAAAAGCTACCTGCATGCCCGGGTAGACGAAATTGAGCCGCTAATGACCACCCCATGGGGCTTCATTTGCGCTTGCATACTGATTGAGTTGTTGGCCAGAATGGTCAATGGCATCGGCCGTGGCAAGCTCACTCGCCAGCAGTTCGAAGCCTTTGTGGTTGAATGGATGGACGATTACGGCCCTAATGCCGAGCGGCCTTTTAAGTTTAATTCTCCAGTTGTTCGGTTGACGAACTCTGCTGATCCGGCTGAACCAGAAGAAAAATTGTTAGCGACGCAGATGTATTGCATCATGCGCTCATCAATGGTGCATAACCTTTCGCTGGTGGCTGGTGATAGCGAATTGCGCAGCGGTGGTGTCGATTATTCCATTCATATGACCGATCGCAAAGCCGCTGAGGCGCAAGGTCTAAAGCATTTGCAAAATTATGAGAACGACTCAGCTGTTTTTGTGGGCGAAGACTTACTCGACGATATTGGCAAAGCTATCGATAAAGTGTTCGCCGCCGCTGAAGTCGACGAGGCTCTAAAGGCCAATATGGCAAAGCATTTGAGCGTAAGAACTCCGGTGAGCCAGCCTAGCTGCCACAGGCCCTATAAGTAATACTCTAAGAGTTGATTGCGCTGCAGAAACTCTCGGCCAGATAAGGGTCAGACACTAGCAATTCAAAGAATGGTCCTTGCGGAGCAATGAAAGTAATTAGGGCTGGATTATTGGTTGTGAGCACCTGTGAATGGGCTTGCAGGGTGACGCGAAGCAACTTATACGAAAGAAGTGCATGGTTGGCTCCTTCTCTTACAACGAGATACTCTGGAAAAAAATAGAGCATACTACTGTCGTTTCCGATGCACCAGGGTTTGAGTTCTAAATCGTTGATCTGAATTTCTTTAGCTAGGCGTATGGTTGCTTTGGCAAGCGTCTCTCGAAGAAAAAAGGCATCGGCTCGTGCCAGGTTTCGGCATGCCTCAGATACTTGCTTAAACCTTGTTGCGAAGTCCTCGGAGTTGGAGTCGGAAGTCTCCAACGAATAGGTAAGCCTCGTGGGTTCCACATTTTCGGTCGCCATTGCTCGCACAACTTTGGGCAGAATTACGGCTAATGAGACTATGCTGATAAACGTGCTGAATATACCGCCTAGTAGCCCTACCAGTGCTACCACAACATAGAGAGATATTAGAGTTCGCCAGCTTGACCGGCGCGCTACAGTTTTTTCTTCGAGTCTACCGAGTTGAGTGAGCAGTGCTTGATCCTGATTTGTCCCGTTCTGTAATTGCAGCAGCGAAATCAGTCTGGTCTCATCTTTAGGTTGTTGTATGTCGTCGGTCATTTCTGTTTGTACATCGGTTGCTACTTTCCGTCCTTATTGCCCACGGGACCCAACAGTATGGGTTATGTTATAATTATGCATGGAGGTTCGGCTTCGAAGTGGCCCCGGTTGCTTCAACAGCGTTACCTCCTTCTTTTTGCCTCTTTCTCTATGTTCGCCTTGTATACGGATCTGGCACATACACAATAGAGAATAGTTCCAGCTGCCTTTCCACTGCCTCTTCATTCAGAACAAGGCCTGATTTGAATTGCAGCCTACTAATCCAGCCAGCAAATTCATCAGCTATTTCTTGCCTAACTGGTGCATTCATTCCGAGTGTTGGTATTCTGAACCCCCAATTCAACGCATAAATGCAAACATCTGCTACTTGAACTGGATAAGCCATATCTGACGAAACAAAGAACGGCGATGGCACGATTCGTGATGCTCTATCCTGGCCCTTTGCTGTTCTGGTGAAGTATTGCTCCAATCGTTTGACCAGACGACGGTCATCCATTTTTTCAGTCTCATCCATAACAAGCAAGCCAGCCTCATCTTCAGAATCAACCAGATAGAAATACCGCTGCAAAAGAAAAACCAGATCTTTTCTGAGATATTCTTGAGCTTCCATGGTTGTTGGCTTTTGAACGCCTTTAGGTATAGCTACAGCAAATATTTTTGCATCGTGTGCGCTCAAGGCTGAAAAAATGCCTTGCACCATTTTGAGGCAGGCTTGCCCATATGCTGTGAATTCGATTCGCCTCGGCGCTTGATTCAGTTGCCCTTTGGTGAGAAAGGAAAGAGCATGTTTCCTTCTGGCTACATCATCCAGCGTGTCGTCCTGGGCTGCCCACTTGAAACGATCTTTGTCGAGAAGCTTCATGCCCTTAATTTCGGAACCGTAGTTATGCAGCGCATCTCCGAAGCATGATTGCTCAAGAGAGCGAATAGCTTGAACAAAGGCCCAGAGCTTTTTCGCGTGTAGTGCTACTCCGCCGTGAACTTCATACGGAACCTTCTTATGATCATGACCGCTTTCGTCCAAAAACAGAAGATAACTCAATTACTGCTCCTTCTTGCTGGCTTATAAAGCGCGCCAGCTCTATTTACTCGGCCTGATCAACACTAGCCCCAGCCGTTCGTAACCTTCATCGGTCATGGCTGCCATGGCCTCAACCGTAACACCAAGTTCTTTAGCAAGCTGTGCTTTGGTAAAGATAAGCCCTTGCTCTGGCAGCAAAAATACAGGTTCGCTAATGGCCTTAGAGAGGCCGTCAATATCTTTTTCCGTAAATGCGGAGGATGACGAAGTACTCTGTTCTACGTTGCTACTTCCCGACTTCTCATTGTCGACCGGCTTTTTGCTCGGCTGGTCTTTGTCGACCGGCTTTTTATCCAGATGCTTCTTGCTCTCTGGTTCATCTAAGCCATCGATGCCGAAGCGCGGAACAGATGTTCCCGTGCGTGCTTCCATAATTTCGGACGGTGTTTGGTTATCTATTGCTTCTCTAAGTTTAGCGGCGCGCCAAGCTCTCTGCTTGGCGCCATCGTGCACGATACCGTCTTGAGATGAGTTGGGAGAATTTGATGGCTTGTCGGCAGCGCACATGGCCCCTCGCAAGGTCTATTCAGGGTTACTGTATTTTCTTCTCTTCTTGGTGAGTAGCAAATCCGCTTCTGGCCATGCGTGCTTTGCGTTGTGCTTCGCAGGCGAAACCTACCATTTTTTGCCACTCGATTGTGTCGCCTGGCATACTTGAGACACCAAAGCTATATTCCCAGTCTGAATGACCTTCTCTTAGTTTGCCGAGGTTGCGATTGCAAATATCGGCGAAGTTTTTGGCAAACATAGCTGCCAGAGTAGCATCTAAACCTGGCATCAATAGGGCAAATTGTTCATCTTCAAAATGGCATAGCCAGTCAATTGAGCGCTTGCAATCTGAAATTTCGGCCAGTGTAGTTTGCACTAGTTCTTTGTCATTAGCGCTTAGTTTTGAGACCTCTTTGCCTTGTTTGTGGAAGTCGAAGATCATGATAGATAGTGGCCACATCTGGGTCTGGGCGCGCTCCACTTCTTTTTCAATTGTCCAGACCAAAAATTCAAATCTGAGTAAACCGCTGCGTTGATCGTAGAGAGTGGCAGCCAGTTTGTCGACAGCTTTACGATCGTAGCTCCAGCTGGTGACTAGGTTTTGGGTTAGATCTTCATCGTCGAGACGATCGTTTGAAATGTTGACTAGACCACTTTGCACTAACTTGTATAGAGCTGGTGTCCATTGTCTCAGGGGCAGACCAGCCTGATCCACTGCATCGGCAACAATGGGATGCTCTTCTAGGGCTTGATAGAATTGCCAGATGTGATCGTCGGTGGTGACGCCGCGCTTTTGCAAAATTTTGGCCAGCTCTTGCTCCTCTGATACTGACTCTTTAGAAAAGAGACCAGAGTACATGGTTAGGCCCAGTGATTTTAAATATTTTGTTTGGTCAAACAAGTTTGCTGCTTCCAAAATAAAGCTATCTAGCTTGACGCGAATAGTGGTTTGCCCTGGGCGTTTATCCGGAATAAAACGGAAGAAGCCTTCTTCTTGCAGAACAAATTCGTAGAGCACATCGATGCCTTCTTGCGAGGCTGAGCTGCCGTGCACTGGCTTGCCATTTTCGAAATAGAGGCGCAACATACCATCGCGTTGACTGACTTCGAGTAGGCCGGTGTTTTGGTTGATGCCTATTGTTTGTAAGAGGCCAAAGCTCGGCATAGCTTTGAGGTTTCCTTCAAAAGCCGCTGCCTCTCTTTCTCGCTTCGCTTCTAGTGAACCGTAACTAGCACTGGAGTTTTGAAATATGGCTGGCTCTGCTGGTTCCGAGTAGCCCTTCTGTGCTGGCTTTATTGACCAATCTTCGTTTTTTGCTGGAGTATCAAAAGCCTCAGGGCTGAAAGTTAGTTTTTGCAGATTGGCTGGCAAATTGTTGGTTGGTTTAGCTTGCATTTTGCGCCAAAGATCTTTGATGTGCCTTAGCACCTCGGCTGAATCATCGGTTGTGAGCAAAATACTTTCGTGTTTGGATGATTCAGTTTTGGAGGGCTCGATTTTGAAATTTAAGTCGCGGCTTTCTTTGTCGCAAATGACAGAAACAGTCAGTGATTGAGCGCCGAGAAAGCCTAGTGAAGTGAGATAAAAACTCTTGCCAGCTTTGGTGCGGGCTTTTTCCATTATTTCTTCAATGTGCAGCACGGTGGGAAAGGCGCGAATTTTATGGATGGTGCCTTGTCTCTTTTGTATTTGTTTCGATTGCTTGATGCGCTCTAGGCTTTGCTTCTCTTCTTGGCTGAGGGTGAAATGTGGGGCTTGATCCATGAACATTTCTAAAACATCGGAGCGCTCTAAATTATTATTGAGGGCGATTTTTTCAAAAATAGACAGGGCCAAGGTAAAGTTGTCGCGGGCCAATGCTTTTTGACCAGACGAGTGAGCAAAAAATGCTCGCAAGGTGCAAACTCTAGCGAGTAGCAGTACGCCGGGGCGATTGATGGCTACCATCAATCTCTCTAGCTCACCCATGAGAATGCGACAGCGGGCTAGTCGTGCCCCCGCTTCGGGAGCCATGTTGTTATTGGCACTATGACGGGCTCTTTGCAGGTTGCTTAAAACCGATTCGATGATTAGTTCAGCTGTGGGGCCGTCGGCACCGACTAGCACTTCTCTGATGCGAATCGCTTGGTCTAATAATTTATCGCAGCGGGCTGCGTTTTCGCGAGTGGTGTTGACATTGACTTCTGCTTGGTGCACAAGTTCGTCAGCTAGGGTGAGAAAAAAATGGTCGTCTTTCGGCTCAATGCGATTTATGCTCCGGGCAATGAGGTCATCGGATTGGCGAAAATTAGAGTTGAGTGAAAGTGCTTTGATCAGGCCAGCCACTACGGCCAGTAAGTCTGAGCTTAAGGTGCCGCCTTTGCCCCCACTGCTGCTGCCGCTGATATTGGCACTGCTAGTCTGTTCTTCAATTGCCGAAACTAGCTCGCTGTATGCTTCGTTAAGCTTGCCTTCTCTGATTAGTTGCCTGACATTTTCAAGCATCTTCAGCAATTTCACCAGAGAATCTCCATGTAGCTTTTCGCCAACTGTTTGGCATTCTGAATTATAGCTGCCGAGAAACCAGTATAGTGTTTATATTGACTGGCTATTTCTACAGATGGTAGCATCGTCCAGTTCATTAAAATCCCTCAAAGCTGGCTGTGAAGTATCTGTGGAAGTAATCGCGTCGGTAGACGGCAATGGACATTTTCTTAGTGTGAGCCCGACTTGTTTCGCTGCTTGGAAAGTCTCGCCGAACGAGCTTCTTGGTACTTCGCTTTTCGATATTATTCATCCAGAAGACGTTCTTTTGGCTCAGCAGGCTCTTCTTGCCACTAGCTTTATGAACCAGGCAAAGTCTTTTGAAGGGCGAATAGTGTGCCCAGACAAAGTTGTGGTCTCCATGAATTGGACGGCTCAGTGGTCAGAGGTCGATAATGCCACGCTTCTCGTTGCAGAGAAGGCCAAGGCGCAGGCCGCTGCCGCTCCGATGACGGATACTCGCAAAGAGAGCAAAGAGAAATTGCGTCTAGTGCTTGACGCGCTGCCTGTTGGGGTTTTCTTGGCTACTACTTCGGGTAAAATTGAGTTTGCCAACAAAGCTCTTGAAAATATGATGGACACTGGTGCTATAGGCCTTGACGCCCGGCCGATTCACTCTGTTTTCCCTATCAGCGGAACTGGAAAGCAAGCAGAGGCGACCTTACTCAATTATGTTGATAAGCAGACTGAAATGCAGGTGAAAACCGACCATGACCGCAAGATTTCGGTCGAATTTTCTTTGAAGCGCATAAACGTAGGCGGCGTCTTGATGTATCTAGGTACGGCACTGGATATTAACGAAAGGATTGAGCTTGTTGCTATTAAGCAGAAGTTTATAGAAGTGGTGTCAGAGCAGATCAAAGTGCCTTTAGCCCGGGCTATGGGTTTTATTCAGCAAACGCTTCAGGGTCTACACGGCACTCTTGATAGTTCAGGAAAGGGTCGGGGCGAGGCCGCCCTTTCTGATATGCAGAAGGCAATTTTGGCCCTTGACGCTATGGTCGAGGTAGACAAGCTTGAGACCGGAAGCTTTGACGTTGAACTTAGCCCCAACAGCATAATGGTGCTGGTGAAGCAGGGTGTTCTTTCGATGTTGCATGACATCCGCGAAGCTGATTTGGTCTTTGAAATTAACGGGCCTGATGGCGAAGTTATGGCCGATGAAGCGCGTATGTTTCAGGTAATTAAGACACTCTTGTCTAACGCCATTAAAGTGTCGCCCCGGGGTAGTAAAGTGCGGGTGCAGATTGTAGAAGAAGAGAGCCGCATGCGAGTAGAGTTTATCGATCGCGGTTGTGGCCTTTCTGAAGATCAGAAGAAAGCCATTTTCGATCGCTTCCGCCAGCCTTCTACCGATGGAGACCCTAATGCTTTGGGCAATGGCAAAAGTTTGTTGGTGGCTAAATATTGCATAGAGAAGCACGGCGGCAGTATGGGAGTGTTTAGTTCACCTGGCACTGGCTCTAACTTCTGGTTTGATTTGCCCAAGGCAAATTTGTAGACAATTGCTGCAGTACCGCTCTAACCCTAAGATTTCCTCCCCAAGAGCCTCGCTCGGGTTGCTCTTGTCATTGGTGAGTTTGCAGTTCTTGCCGATTTTTACGCTGCAAAGTTTTACTCTAAGGACCTCGCTTGCGGCTGAAGCCGCACCCTCTTCTGAGTCGACATCTAAGCCTGAATCAACTTCTAAGCCTGAATCAACTTCTAAGCCTGCGGCCATGGCTAAGTCGAAGCCGGTTAGTACTTACTCGAACATTACAGAGCTTTCTTACCGTGCCCGCGAACGCTTTGAGGCTGAGCCTAAAAATGCTGAGGCTGCTTACAACTTTGCTGTTTATCAGAGCCTCGTTGGCGACAGGCAGTACGCTCAGCAGATCTTTGTCAAGGCTATAGCGCTCAAGCCCGACGATTTTCTCAGCCATCTAGGCCTGGCCCAGATGAATGCCAATCATCCTGTTTCTGGGGTTAAAGGTGCCTTAGTCGAACTGGCTAGGGCAGAGGCTTTAGCGTTGGCTGCGCCAGTTCCGACAAGTATTGATAGTCAGCGTTTACCTAAGGCGTCTCTAGCGTCATCTCGCTCTGGTCAATTGGAGCTTTTAGGCAAGACTTACTTGGCAATTGGTTATCCTGATAGAGCTTGGCCGCTTTTCCAAAAAGCCTACGCGCTACAGCCTAATAGTCGACCGATTTTGCAGATGTTAGTGCGCTCTGCTTTGGCTGCAAAAAATATCAAACTGGCTAGTGCCCAACTCAAGGCCTTAACTGCTGGTTCTGTCACTGAGCGCCAATTGTTATTAGACATGGCTGCTAGCTGCCCGCTTATCTCTGCTCAGGCAGCGTTTATGAGCCTGGGCAAAACGGCCAAATTGGATCAATTTATTTTTGATCAGGCTCAAGCTAACTTTGGTACTGATGCCGAGCTGTTTTATGGGCTTGGTCGCAACTTCGAAGCTTCTAAGTGTTTGTCAATGGCCTCAAAGTGCTACAGCACTGCGGTTACCTTGGCTCCAGAGGAGGGCCAGTATGTGTTGGCCCACTGCGCTCGTTTGGTATTGGAGGGCCAGCGCCAGGCGGCCCTGGTGGAGCTTAATGCCATAGCAAGTAAGTTGCAGGAGCAAGAGCCTTCGCCACGTCGTGCAGCTGTGGCTGGCACCATAGCTGCCGGTCTAAAACTTTTGAATGGTGGTTTGCGGTCATACAAGACTAGCCTGATGGAGTTTTCGCACTTGTCATGCAACTGCAAAATTGCTGCTTTCAATTATCTCTTGCGGCGCTTGCCTGGGGTCGTCTATGCGCGTATTGCTGAAGGCAAGGGGCCGCACAATTTAGTTATTTATGACCCGGCCGTTGCCTCGCCTGAGAAGATCTGGGCCAAGTTGGGCAGAGACGTAACTTACAAAATTGTGCCAGGGCTTGGCCGTAAGATTGTGGATTTTCCCACTTTGGTAGAGACTGCTTTAGCTAACTATGAGATGCAGCCAGACTTAGAGCGCAAATACTATGAATTTCAGCCTCTGCCTCTGTTGCCACTCTCGCCTGTGGCGCCACTCTCGCCCCGGCTGCCAGGCAAGCCACTTAGCCAATAGTCTAATGAGACAGCAGATATAAAGCTTATCTGATTTATCTAAGTTATAGGCATTTTTATATACACTCTGGCCTTCGGGCTTTGTAGACTAATCATCTTAGTTCACATCTTAGTTCAAGCTTGGGGGTGTTCTGTGTCTCGCCTTGCGCCTATTAATTTCATGGGCTGGATTAACGACAATCGTCATTTGCTCAAGCCCCCTGTGGGCAATAAGCTAATTTGGGAAGATAGCGACGTCATCGTTATGGTTGTCGGTGGCCCCAATTCGCGTACTGACTATCATGTTAACGGTGGCGAAGAGTTTTTCTATCAGGTGGAAGGGGACATTACCCTTAAGGTTTTTGATCAAGGCAAGCACCAAGATGTAGTGATTAAGCAAGGGGAAATTTTCTTGCTGCCGCCTAGCGTGCCACATTCTCCAAGGCGACCAGCCAACACTGTTGGTTTAGTTATTGAACAGAAAAGGCAGCCCGGCGAAGAAGACGGCTTTATCTGGTTCTGCGAAAAATGCGGCGAGAAGCTCTACGAAGAATATTTTCCTCTGACAAATATTGCTACTCAATTTCCGCCTATTTTTGACCGCTTTTATGCCAGTGAGCATACTCTCTGCCAGAAGTGCGGCACTAAAGTTGTGAAGCCATAAGTGTGAAACTACAAGCCTGACACCATAAGAAATAATTGAAGCATGAAGAAAATAGACATTCATACTCATATTTTGCCCAAGCACTTACCCAAGTTTAAAGACAGGTATGGCTATGGTGGTTTTATCGAACTTGACCACCATAAACCTTGTTGCGCGCGCATGGTGCGCGATGATGGAAAGTTCTTTCGTGACATAGAAGAAAATTGCTGGGAGCCGTCTGCTCGCATTAAAGATTGCGATCTCTCTGGTGTCACTATGCAAGTTTTGTCGACGGTGCCAGTAATGTTTAGTTATTGGGCTCAAGCTAAAGATTGCCTTGATCTCTCAAGCCATCTCAATGATCACATTGCCGAAATTGTGGCTCAGCATCCTCAGCGCTTTGCTGGCTTAGGTACTATTCCTATGCAAGATCCTGATTTGGCCATTAAAGAAATGACCCGTTGCGTTAAACAATTGGGTTTGCAGGGAGTGCAAATAGGCTCACACGTTAATGATTGGAACCTGAACGAAGAGAGACTTTTCCCTGTCTTTGAAGCAGCCAGTGAGCTAGGTGCGGCAATTTTTGTGCATCCTTGGGACATGATGGGCGAGAACCGCATGTCGCAGTATATGTTGCCCTGGTTGGTGGGAATGCCAGCTGAAGTTTCGCTGGCGATTTGTTCAATGATTTTTGGTGGTGTCTTTGAGCGCTTGCCCAAGCTGCGTGTTGCCTTCGCCCATGGTGGCGGTGCATTTCCTATGACCCTTGGTCGCATTGCCCACGGCTTTGCTACTAGGCAAGATCTCTGTGCGGTGGATAATCCCATTTGTCCAAGTAATTATGTCGGTCGCTTTTATGTTGATGCTTTGGTTCATGATGCAAATGTCTTGCGCTTCATCCTCAATCTTTTTGGTGAAAAGTGTATTGCCTTGGGCAGCGATTATCCTTTCCCTTTGATGGAAGCTGAGCCTGGCAAAATGATTGAATCGTTGACCGATGTCAGTGTTGACGTGAAAGAGCGACTGTTGAGTGGAACAGCTTTAGAGTGGCTTGGCATGAGCGGCTTAGCTAATTGAAAAAGAGTGCAAGAGAAGAAAAGAGCAGAAGAGCAAGAGGACATGAGGAAGGCAACCGTAAAGGGCTAAGAAGAGGAAGAGATGGACAGTCTGAAAGTAAAGAATGAGACGAAGCAAGTTCAGTATCAGTTTGAAAATTCTCTTGAATTTGCCAAGTCGCTAGATCAAACTGACGAGCTAAGCCATATTCGCGAACAGTTCATTTTGCCTAGTGAACTAGCCGCAAGCACAGGTAACTCTAGTTCAGGCAGCTCTTGTGTTTATCTTGCTGGGAATTCGCTTGGACTGCAGCCCCGCCGCGCTAAAGAATATATCAACGCCGAGTTAGAAGACTGGGCTAAGCTCGGTGTCGAAGGTCACATACACGCGCGCCACGCCTGGCTGCCCTACCATGAATTTGTCACTGATATGAGTGCTCGCTTGGCTGGCGCTAAGCCGTCTGAAGTGGTGGTGATGAATACTCTCACTGTCAATCTGCATTTGATGATGGTGTCGTTTTATCGACCAACAAAAGAACGCTACAAAATTGTAGTAGAGAAAAATGCTTTTCCTTCCGACCAATATGCTGTTGCTTCGCAAGCAAGTTTTCATGGCTATGATCCAGCTACCGCTGTCATTGAGCTTACTCCGCGGGCTGGTGCTGATACCCTTGAGACTGAAGACATACTCGCTACTTTGAAGCAGCATGGCAGCGAAATTGCTTTGGTGCTTTTGGGTAATGTCAACTATCTCACTGGCCAAGCTTTTGAGGTACAAAAAATCGCAGCTGAGGCCCATGCTCAAGGGGCGCAGTTTGGTCTCAATCTCGCTCACGGTGCCGGCAACCTAGAGCTACAGTTGCACGATTGGCAAGTAGATTTTGCTGTTTGGTGCTCGTATAAATATTTGAATGCTGGCCCTGGCGGATTGTCTGGCTGCTTTGTTCACGAAAAACATGGACACTCTTTTGAGCTACCACGCTTTGCTGGTTGGTGGGGACATAACAAAGAAGAGCGCTTCAAAATGGCTCCAGTGTTTGACCCGATGCCAGGTGCTGAAGGGTGGCAACTTTCTAACCCCCCTATTTTTCAGCTAGCGGCTTTGCGCGCTTCTCTGGAACTATTTGATCAAGCGACCATGCCCAAGTTGCGTCAGCGTGGCGATAAACTGACAAGCTTTATGGAATATTTGCTCAACTCGGTAGAAGGTCTTTGTTCAATAATTACTCCAGCAGATGTCGCACAGCGTGGCAGCCAGTTGAGTATTCGCTTCAAAGGCGATGGCAAAGAGCTTTTAGAACAGTTCAAGCAGAAAGGTGTGGTCTGCGATTTCCGCGAACCCGATATTATCCGCGCCACGCCAACGGCGATGTATAACACCTATGAAGATGTCTATCGATTTTACGAAGTGGTAAAAAAGTTTGCTGGTCAAAAGTAGAGCTCTAGAAAGGAAGGCGAAAAATGGTTGAGGCAACAAAAGAAGCTGAAATAGCAATTGTTGGTGCTGGCTTGGTGGGCTCGCTTCTAGCAATATTTATGGCCAAACGGGGCTTCAAAATTGATGTATATGAGCGTCGTGTTGATATGCGCAAAGAGCAAATTTCAGCAGGTCGCTCCATTAACCTCGCCATTTCGACTAGAGGCCTTAAAGCCATGCATTTGGCTGGTTTAGATGACGATGTGCTGGCGCAAGCAGTGCCCATGCGCGGCCGCATGATGCACTCGAAAACTGGCGAGTTAACTTATCAACCCTATGGCAAAAGCGATGATGAGTATATCAATTCAATTTCGCGTGCCAGTCTCAATCAAATGCTCATGACCAAGGCTGAAGCTACTGGCGCTGTGCGCTTTCATTTCCAACAAAAAGCAGATGGCTTAGATATTCCTACTAATGCTGTGGCCATGATCGATGAGTCAGTGAAGCCTCATCAAGAATACGTAGTGAAAGCCGCCATTGTTATCGGCACCGATGGCTCTGCTTCTAAGATTCGCGATGATATCACTTCACAGTACGGCTACAAATGCACTTCGTCGAGGCTCAACTACGGCTACAAAGAGCTTGTCATTCCAGCCGGCCCTAATGGCGTTTTTCAAATGGAAAAAAATGCCTTGCATATTTGGCCTCGTGGCGCCTACATGCTTATTGCTTTGCCAAACTTTGATGGCAGCTTCACTTGTACTCTGTTCTTGCCGTTTGAAGGAGCTGATAGCTTCGAGGGCCTGACCACAAGAGAAGCAGTTGAGCAATTCTTCAACACTGAATTTGCTGATGCTGTGCCATTGATACCAAACCTGGTGGACAATTTCTTTGCTAATCCTACTGGGCACATGGATACAGTTAAGTCTTATCCTTGGAACATAGATGGTAGAGCCCTCTTGCTGGGCGATGCTGCTCACGCCATAGTGCCGTTTTTTGGTCAGGGTGCTAACTGTGGCTTTGAAGATCTCACTATTTTAGAAGAATGTATTGACGAGCACATTGCTCGCGGTGGTAGTCTCTATATTGATCATCGGGAGAAACCTGCGCCGAAAGCCGGGGCAGACTTGCAAGACCAGGGTCAGCAGAGACGGATGAAGGAAGGCGTTTTTAACTGGCAAATCATTTTTGATGACTTGGTCAAGCGCCGCAAAGCAAACTGTGATGCAATAGCCGATATGGCTGTTGAGAACTTTACTGAAATGCGCGACAAAGTAGGCGACCCCAAATTCTTGCTGGGCAAGGGTGTAGAAAAGCTGTTAGAGAAAGAATTCGCTGGTGCTTATCGCTCGCGCTATTCATTAGTGACATTCAGCAATTATCCCTATAAACTGGCCCTTGAAGCTGGTGTGGTTTGTGAGGATATACTGAGCGAACTGTGCTCCAATATAGAGAGACCAGATCAAGTTGACTTGGTTTTGGCGAAGAAGCTAATTGATGCCAAGCTCACTCCGCTTTTGTTGCAATATGGTGTCACCAACGAAGCTGTGGCTGCTAGGTAACATAAAGGAACCAATTGTCCGAAAGTAAGTTTCCTGCTACTCGATTGATTGTCATCACCAACCTAGCGGTTTTCGCCGCCATGGGTGTTGTTTCGGGCGGCAAGGCATTGACTGCCCCCGGTTCGGAGATGCTTCTCGATTGGGGTGCTAACTTTGGTCCGCGCACTCTTAATGGTGAGTGGTGGCGCATGTTCTCGTCGATGTTCTTGCATATAGGCTTTGTTCATATTGCTTTCAACATGGCGGCACTTTGGAATTTAGGCCAGTCGGCTGAAGAGCTTTTTGGCACCCGCCGCTTTATCAACCTCTATTTTATTTCGGGCTTTGGTGGCTCCTGCCTCAGTTTGCTCTTTAATCCGGGAGTGATTTCGGCTGGTGCTTCTGGGGCAATTTTTGGAGTCTACGGGTCACTTTTTGCTTTCTTTTTTGCTCACCGAAAGGAGATGGGCAAAGAAGCATTCTTGGCTGGAAGTAAGTCTGCTACAGCATTTCTAGTTCTAAATATTGTTCTAGGTTTTACTTTTGGCTTCGACAATTTTTGCCATTTTGGCGGCCTGCTGTCAGGTTTCATTTGTGGCACTCTTTATTTGCCGGGTGCTAAGAAACCGCTTTCGCGCCATCCGGTATTGGGTACCTTCCTTCTTATTGGCGCTATCTATGGGCTTTTCAAGTATGCTCAAACTGTCCCGATTGATTTAGGTGATCGCTACTATGTCGTTGCTGCTCGTGAGCTACTGCGAAGCGATCGCTATGCTGAGGCCAAAGCTTTGCTTGATAAAGCGATATTGCAAAAGCCGGCCAGTGCTCTATTGATCTATTATCGTGGCGCCGTTTTATATAATTCAAAGCAATACGGAGAGGCGCTTCCTGATTTTGAGAAAGCGGCCGCTCTTGATCCAGGGCTGACTGAGGCTAGGGAGATGCGTGATCGAGTTAAGGCTAAGCTTGTTCGGCCAGCATCGCAGTCACAGGCGAAGCCAGCCCCCTAGTGGGGGCACGAAACAAGGTCCCAATCGCACGCCGAATCAGGTATCTGAGATTTACGCTAACACTTCGCTCAAGAAGTTCTGCATTGACTGCCATGAGCGCTTGTCGGCCGTGGCGTTGTATTGCAAACCATTTTCAGGCATGTTTATTTCTGGATTGGTGAAGGCATGGCTGGTGTGGCCGTAGGCATGGAGCTGCCAGTCAGCTTTTGCGTCAGTCAATTCTTTAGCAATGGCGAGAACATCAGTGGGTGTTGCCATTGGGTCGTCGTAGCCATGTAAAATCAAGACTTTGGCAGCGATTTCTTCTTGCTTACCGAGGGCTGGTGGGTGGAATAGGCCGTGGAAGGCAACTGCCCCATTGACGCCTATAGCGTTTTTTCCAGATACACGAGCGAGGTCAAGGGCGCAGAGGCCGCCGAAGCAAAAGCCAATCACTGCTATTTTGTCGCTGACCATGGGGTGCTTTCTTGCCGCTGCCAGGCCTGCCAGGAGCCGTTGGCGCAGCATGGCACGGTCGTCCATGAATGGCTGCATCAATTTGCCGTTCTCTTCCATGGTGGTTCCGCGTTTGCCTTTGCCATAGTTGTCGAGGGCAAAGCCAACATAGCCGAGTTCTGCTAATTTCTTGGCTTTATCTTGCTCGAAAGTACCCAGACCGCCCCAGGCGTGACAAATCAAAACCGCTGGACGCTTTTCTTTTTTCGTTGCGTCATATGCCACAAAGGCTTCACAGATCTGATTGTCGTCGGCGTATTCAAGTAATTCGGTGTGCACGGCCTCTATCTCCATTTCGCTTCTGTATTACTCAAGCCTTGAGCAATTGCAAGAATAGTTTATCGGCTTGGAAACGCACCAAGCTAGGTCAGAAAAATCGTTGTTGAATAATTTGCGTTGAAAAATTGGCATTGAAAAATTGGCGTTGAATTAAGAACGACCCTTGGCTCTTAGTTTTTCGTTTTTAAAATGGTTTCCATGGAAACCATTTTAAAAACGAAAAAAGAGAATAGGCCTTTATGGCTTTTAAAGCTTTTCAGGCAGATTAAGCTTGATTAGACCGAATAATTGGCGTAGACGCGGGTGAGCAATTCTATAAAGTGTTCTGGAGTTTGGGCGCCCGAGGCAATCACATCGCCTTCTAAGACAAAGGCCGGAACGCCGCTAATACCGAGGCGAATGCCTTTTTGTGCTTCTTCTTTGACTTCGGCAATACCTTGATCTGATTGCAAGAAATCTTTCACTTCCGCTTTATCTAAGCCTGCTTCCGCCGCCAGGTCGGCTAAGACATTTATGTCACCGATATCGGCACCCTCGGTAAAGTAGCGCTGAAACAGCAGACCAGCAATTGCTTCTTGGTTACCAGCTTTCTCAGCGAACCACAACAATCTATGGCAGTTGAAAGTATTGGGCGTGCGAGTCAATTTGTCTAAGTTGAATGTCAGCCCATCAGCGGCTGCTTTGGCGGTGATGTCTCTATCCATTTCGAGAGAACGCTCCCAGCTGCCAAATTTGCAGGTGCGATATTCTTTGCGGCACATTCCCTCTGGGGGCATAGATGGATTGAGTTCAAATGGTCGCCAGGCCACTTCGAATGCAACTTTATCGCCTAGGGTCTCTAGCGCTTTATCGAGTCTTGCCTTGCCGACATAGCACCAGGGGCAAATTATGTCTGAATAAATCTCTAGCTTCATGTTCTTTATATCTCGTGCGAGGTTTCAACAACGAAAAAAGTCTTGGAAAATTAGTCTAGCTGGCATTCGCAAAGATTGGCCCTTTTTCTAAACTTTTTAGAACCTTTTCTGCCGTTGACAAAATTTGGACAGCACTTATAGTGGAACTATGAGTTACGTCGCCCAAACAACTAGACTTTCGTCATCATCATCATCTTCGAATTCTCCGAGATGCGGGTGCTGCTTGTCTTTCAACTCATAGTATTAGTGATTTGAATTTTAGAGGCCCGCCCAGGCGAGGCCTCTTTTTTTGTGCCTCGCTACCAGTAAATTTAAGAGGTAGTGATGATAGACATAGAACAAATACGAAAGAATCCAGATGCTTTTAAGCTTGCCATCGCAGCTAAACGCATAAAGCTTGATTTGGAGCGCCTTTTGCAGGTCGATGATGAGCGGCGTGCGCTCACTAAAGAAGTGAATCAATTGCGTGAACAGCGCAACCGCATAACTGATTTAGTCACAAGTGATGGGCAAAATCGCGCTGATCACATTGCTCGCTCTAAAGAAATTGGCGCTGCTTTGGCTGCCAAAGAGAGCGAACTAAAGGCTGTAGATCTTGAGTATCAGGCGCTTATGGCTCATGTTCCTGGCCTGCCTGCCGTTGATGTGCCTGTTGGAGTTGACGACAGCGATAACGTTGAGATTTATCGCGTTGGTGATTTGGCGACGCGAACATTTAAAGAGCGTGATCATATTGAGCTGGCCCTGCGCAATCGTATGGTTGATTTTGAAGGGGCGCGCTATGCCGCTGGATCTAGGGCCTATGGCCTAATTGGTGACGGGGCACTGCTTGAATTGGCTGTGCTGCGCTTTGCTTTAGATCATGTTTTAACTAAAGGCTTTACTGCTGTGCTGCCACCGCTGATGGTGAATGAAGCTGCCATGTTTGGCACTGGATATTTTCCTTTAGGTGAAGACAACGCCTATCAGTTAGAAGATGGTAAGCGCTATTTAACTGGTACTTCTGAAGTAGGTATTGTTGCCATGCAAGCCAATCGTGTGTTAGAGGGCTTGGGTGCCGCTGATACTGATGCTGCTGGTCAGAACTTGGGCGAAGCTGGATTTGGCGACCACAATTTCAGCAATGAGCACAAGGCCTTGCGCTTTGCTGGCATCTCTACTTGTTTCCGTCGTGAAGCAGGGGCTGCCGGGCGCGATACCAAAGGTCTTTATCGGGTGCATCAATTTCAGAAAGTGGAGCAAGTGGTGTTCTGTGCAAATGATGCAGAAGTGTCTGAACAAGAGCACTTGCGCTTGCTTAAAAACTCCGAAGAAATAGTTCAGGCACTAGAGTTGCCCTACCGAGTGGTGGCAGTTTGTACTGGCGATATGGGTCTTGGTCAAGTGCGTAAACATGACATTGAAACTTGGATGCCTAGCCGTGGAGCATACTGCGAGACTCATTCTTGCTCTACTTTTCATGACTTCCAAGCCCGGCGTTTAGGCATCCGCTATCTCGATGCTGATGGAAAGAAAAAGTATGTTCACACCTTGAACAACACGGCTATCGCCTCTCCACGTATTCTGATTGCCTTGCTGGAGAATCATCAAAATCAAGACGGTACAATCAATGTGCCGAAAGCTTTGCGGCCATACTTGGGTGGTCGGGAGGTTCTGGGCAGGTGACTCTCCGTGTGGCTAACGCTCGACAAAGACTCTGTGTCTTCTTTGTGGCTGAGCCATAGGAGCATAGTTTTGTCCGTAGTTTTCTTGGGGGTAAGCCATTTGTGAATAGTTCGGTTGCGCCGCATAGTTTTGCTGTGCTGCAGGGTTCACAGCTTGAGTTTGCTGATTGGCATTTTGACCGTAGCTTTGTTGCGACGCGTATAAAAGTTGTTGCTCGTAGCTTGCTGGCGGAGCATTGTTGGCAGCTTGTTCTTGAGCCTGCGCCTGGCTAGATTGTTGAGTTGGGCTTCCTGCTAAGCCAGCAGATGCTTGGTAGCTTTCTTGTGGCCCTTCTTGTGGCTCTGCTTTTTGCTGAAGAGATTGCTCTTGGCTAATTTGATTGCGTTTATGCACCCAGGGCAGCTCGACGCCGTCTGCGTCCCAGTTAATGACAAAGGGCAAGAGCATCAGCACAAATACAAATAGAGCAAAAAATATCGGCAGTATAGTTGGGTTGGGCAGCGAAGTTATAGGCTTTTCGCCGCCTTGCAGAGCACTGTTCCATCCGGGTGATTGGTCTGGATGCCCGCCTTGAACCCCGTGATGACCGCAATGGCCATGCCCGCCGCCGCTTGTGTGACTCATTCAGTGACTCCGCCTCGCCTGCCTACAATAATAGCTGCCAAGTCAGTTATTTGTTGATTATTTCTCACGCTTCAGTGGGAATTGCCCCAAGCGAAGCTTTTAAGGTTATTGAATTTCAAGGACTTAGAATGTCAAAGATCTACATAGGTATGACGTGATCGGCCATGGCTTTGGATGTTTCAATCAGTTTGGCGTTAGGGAGATCGGTTGATTCCATTTTACGCCTGGCTTCTTCAGGGCTGCGACCACCTTTTATGTGCCGCTCCAGAAGCCGTGGTTCGATTTTTTGGAAGTTGCTTTCGATGTACCAGGTTTCGTCGAGCAGCTGTTTAATCTTGCCCCAGGTGCCGTTCGCCAAGAGCAGGTAGTTGCCTTCTACGATAATCAATTTGTGATGTGGTTGCACTAAAATGGCATCATCGCTGGGCTCTTCGATTTTTCGATCAAAGGCTGGGCAGCCAACTTGGCTATTAGTATGCTCGCGCAAGCCGGTCAGTAAGTTGACGAAGGCTTCGGGGTTAAAGCTGTCAGGGATACCTTTTAATTCCCAAATGCCCCAGGCTTTTAGTTCAGCGTTGCTTCTGTGGAAGCCGTCCATGGGAACGACAATCGCAACTTTGCTCTTCAAGTCTTTGTTGATACCCTTGGCTAGATCTTTAGCTAAAGTACTTTTGCCCGAAGCGGGAAAGCCAGCGATGCCCAAGAGCAAACGCTGGCCTTCGCCTAGTTCTGTCACTCTGGCTAGAAGTGAATTGTAGAGTTCTTTCGGTAGTTTACTTAGCGACACTTTTGCCAGATTTTTTTTGTTTCTGTTTCTGTTTCTGTTTCTATTTTTGTTTTACAGCTTCAACTTCAATGCTGACTTTGACGTCGTCACCGACTACGGCAGAGCCATTGTCGAGAGCTTTGTTCCATGATATACCAAAGTCTTTGCGGTTGATTTTGGTGCTTGCTGAAGCACCAACTCTGGTGCCACCTTGCATGTCCTTGATTTGCTCAGTTGGGCCTTCCACATCAAGGGTTACTTCTTTGGTTACGCCTTTCATGGTGAGGTCGCCAGTGACAGTAAATTTGCCCTTGCCAGCGCTTTTAACTTTCTTCGATTTGAAGGTCATTGTCGGGTACTTTGCAGCGTCGAAGAAGTCGGCGCCCTTGAGGTGCTCGTCGCGGCCTTTTTCGCCGGTATCGACTGAAGCAACTTCAATTGCGGCATCAATTTTGAGAGATTTCAGATCTTTGCCATCATAGTCAACATTGCCGCTAACTTTTGAGAAATGACCTTTAACGTTGGAGATCATTAAGTGGCGTATCGAGAAATCGGCAGTGGTGTGAGCTGAGTCTATTTTCCAAACTATTGCTGGTTGGGCGGCTGGTTTTGCTTTGCTAGCTTTAGGAGCGGCGGAAACTATACTAATTGATAGCACGCTAGCTAGAGCCAGCGTTCCGCAGATAGATTTCATTGACATCTGTTACTCCTGAACTGTTTGGGTATAGTAACCTTGGGAGTCCTATTTTGGCGCTATTGTCATAGTACTGCCAGTGATTAGTGTGTAAGCTAACAGTGCTGTAACATAAATCTGTAAAGTTATTCGTTGGAGGCGGTCATGGGAAAAGAGCAAGTCAAAAAGAAAGAAGTTAAGAAGAAGGCTTCTAAGACAATGAAAGAGAAGAAAGTGGCCAAAGCTGAGAAAAAGGCAAGTCGTTAGAAAAGAGCAAGTCGCTAGAGATAGACTTTGCTCTTGCCGTGGCGAAACACCCCTGGCGAGATGCCGACTACACGTCTGAAAGCTTTGCTGAACGCCGCTTCTGATTGATATCCGACACTTTGAGAGATCTCTGCTAGGCCTTTATTGGTAGCATTCAGAGTTTCTTTGGCTTTTTCCATGCGCCAAAAAGTTAGGTAATCAACTGGCGTTGTTTGAGTATATTGGCTGAATTTTTGGGCAAATGCTGAGCGTGACATCCCTACCTGGGTGGCCAGCGCTGCCACTGTCCATGGTGCATCGGGCTGCTTGTGCATTAACGAGATGGCCTCACCTATTTGGGGGTCGGTCATTGCTTTAAGCCAGCCCTGAGTGCGAGGACAGTCTTTGATGCGCTGCATATGAACGCGCATGATCTGTATAAAAAGGAGGTCAGTTAGGCGGGCAATTGCCAAGCTTGAGCCTTGTTTCGGTTGGCCAGCTTCGTGTATTAGAAATTGGAAGGTGGAATTGAGCCACGGTTCGGTTTCGATGTCTTCGGCGGTGAGGTGCATGACTGGCGGGAGTGCGGCAATGAAGGGATGGTTAGCGTTGAATTCGTAGGTAAAGCAGCCGGCTACCATACTAGTTTTTAGGCCGCCACCACCAAAATTGATTGGTCCGGGGTTTTCAAAGTCGATTAGGGTTTCGATGCCAACCACTGGGCTTTCTGCTGTGTCTTGCAAGGTGTGGCTAGTCGCCTGTGGTAGCAAGACTAGATCTCCGCCGGTCAGAGCAATGGGCGGGTGTTCGGCTACGCTTAAAAGAGCACTTCCTCTGCTAATCATATAAAAGAGAGCGTGACCTGAGCAGCCAGAGGCTGAAATTCCCCACGGGGCTCTGAGCTGGCAAGGCGAATAGATTTTGCCGCTGATTCTGATTGATTGAAAGACTTCTGACAAAGGATCATTAACAGAGCCATTGCCTGAGTGCATGTCTGCTTTGTTGTCTGAGAGTTCAGTCATAGGTTAGCATTTTGGACGAATAGACAATAATGCAAGCGCTTTGAGCATGGATAGTCTCGCGTGATCATTGTATCGTCAATTCGGTGATTTGCCCAGGAGGACCATCATGACTAAAGTACTTTGTATAGATTCAAGCAGCCGCACAGCCACTTCCGTTACTCGCCAGTTGACAGAGGCTTATTTGGCACGGTTTAGGAGTGCTTTTCCGGCAGCCCAGATTGTGCACCACGATTTGGTGGCTGAAAACCTTCCCTATGTCAGCGAAGCTGCCATAGCCGCTCTTTATACCGCAGCCGATCAGCGCAATCCTGAAATGGAAGCCCTATACAAAGAATCTATCGTTTTTGCCGATGAGTTGGTGGCGGCCGATTTAATTGTCTTGGGCGCGCCTATGTACAATTTTAGTGTTCCAGCTGTGCTCAAAGCCTATATAGATATGATTGTTTTGCCCGGTAAAACCTTTGAATATGATGGTGGTGCGCCTGTGGCACTTCTTGCTGGACAGAAAAAGAAAGTAATTATTTTCACCGCCAGCGGTGGCAACTACGATCAATTGCCTTATAAGGCTGCTGATTTCTTAGAGCCATACTTGCGTACAGTGCTCGGTTTTATTGGTATTGACGATGTAACTTTTGTCAAAGTTCAGGGTCATGACGAAGCCCTAGTGCAGGAGCAGACAGCGCAAGCATTGGCCAAGATTGACAAACTTGTTGAACAAGTAACTGTCCAACTTGTTGGGCAGCTTGCCGATCAAGCAGCGGCTATTTAGTTAACTCCAGGCTGTATCTATTTCTGTTCGACAAAGAGACCATAGCCGACGCCGTGAACATTGCGAATTAGAGAGCTTTCGGAGTCGCCATCAAGCTTTTTGCGTAATCTTTTGATGCAGGTGGTAAGAGCTTCGCGGGTTGAATCAGACTGGCAGGGCCAAACGCTGTCAAGAAGCTTGTCGACGCCGAAAAGCTCACCGGGGTGGCGCATCAAAAATTCCAGCAGAGCAAATTCTTTTGGTACCAACTTGATTTCTTGACCACTTAGTGTAACTTTGAAATCTTTGGGATCAAGTGCTAGTGGGCCGACTTGCAAAACATCTCCGACCAAGGCTGTTGGGCGCCGTAGAAGTGCTCTGACGCGAGATTTTAGCTCTCTAGAGTCGAATGGTTTGGTGAGGTAGTCATCTGCCCCGGCATCGAGCCCTTCTAGTTTGTCGGCAAGGTCTCGACGGCCAGTGAGGAAGAGAACGGGAGTGACACCACCGCGGGCTCGAAATTCTTGGAGAATGCCAAGTCCACTTACTTCTGGTAAATTCCAGTCAAGAATAATCAAATCAAAAATATAGAGTTTAACTTGGCTGAGAGCGTCGGCACCATTGTCGACGTGCTCTACCAAGTGATTTTCGCGGGACAGGCATTGAACAATTAAATCAGCCAACTGCGGGTCGTCTTCAACAATAAGAATTTTTGCCATCAGTTTTCCAGGTAATACTTGCTATGGGATGCCAGGGTAAACCAGAATGTGCTGCCTTTTCCTTCAACTGATTCTACCCCAATCTGGCCTCCATGCTGCTCGATTATCGCTTTACATATCGCTAGGCCGAGTCCGCTGCCGCGATTGCTGCGGCCGTCTTCATTTTTAACCTGGCTAAACCGCTCAAAAATGCTGGCTGCTTTATCGGCAGGAATGCCCCGGCCTTGGTCGGTTATGTCTACTCTTAACAGGCCGTCTCTCACCTTACGGTCTTTTACTGTGCCTTCTTTTGCAGTGCCCTCTTTTGCAGTGCTCTCTTTCGCCATGCCCGGTTTTGAGCTTGACTGGGTGGAATCGACCGGCCTGGCGCTAATGCTTAGGGTTGAACCGTTGGGCGAGAATTTTAAGGCATTGGAGAGCAAGTTGACCACGACTTGGGTGATTCGCTCTGAGTCGATGTAGGCCTCAATGTTGTTGTCAATAGAGCTGGCTATTGTAATTTTCTGTTTCTTGGCCAGGGCTTCAATGGCTCCGATTGAAGTGTCGATGGCCGGTTTCAGTGGTGCTTGTTCCATGATTAGCTCGACATAGCCAGCATCGAGCTTCTCTAAGTCAAGTAAGTTGTTGATTAATGCCATTAAGCGGCTAACATTGTCTTGGGCATTGCTCAGGTTTTTCATTGCCTGTGGTGGCAGTATTCCTTCGGCATCCTCTTTCAACATTGAGTGAATCATTTGAATAGACGTCAGCGGAGTGCGCAAATCGTGAGATACAACCGCTACGAAATCAGCCTTCATTTGCTCTAGCTGTTTGCGTGCACCAACGTCTTGAATGACACAGTAAAGTAGTTGTTCATCTTCAGACCAAGTGGCAGACCAAGCGCTTTCGCAGATTGTCCCGTCTGCTTTATTTACTTTTACGTCGAAGCGCTTGGAGCCCTTTTCTTCAATCACTTCCATGAGTTTTGCGCGTACATCACTGCGCTCTGATTCATCAAAAAGGTCTACTGCTCTGCGTCCGATGATTGAGTCTTGTTCGTAGCGCCACATGTCTATGACTGCTTCGTTGATGCTGCTAAAAATTAGTTGACGATCAAGTGAGCAAACGATATCAGCAACATTTTCTAGCACAGCCATTTCTTTGCGTTGCATGGTTGCTAGTTCTTTGTACATGCGGTGATAGACCCGGTCAATTTGAGCTAGCTCGTCGTCACCACTTAGTCTTATGGAGGGTGGCTTGCCGAGACTCATCCTTTGAGTATTGTGCATGATCACATTGAGTCGATCGGTTGTACTGCGATTGAATAGAATAGCTAAGCCAAAGGCTGTGCCAACGCTTAGGACAATTGAGCTGTACAAAATCAGATGGAGGATTTCATCATCTCTTCTCAGGCGAGCCAGCTTGTCTTTGTCTAGCAGTTCATTTTTTCGTGACATTTGGTTAGCTAAGTTAATTAGCCCATCTATGTCACCCTGAATTCGGGCCCAGCTTACTCCCGCTGCCAACTTGTTGCCTGCGTCATAGTCAGCCTTGGCAGCGTCAAATCCAGTCCGTATTTGATTAAGCAGATTGGCGAGTTTTAGCCAAGTCTCTTTGTCAGAGCCTTTGCCCTGTTGAGCCAGATCGCGAATTATCCTGATTTCGTCAACTATTCTGCCAGCTAAGCCCTCTTGGCGCGCTCTCAGTTTGGGATCTTTCGTAGTGCTTGACCAAATGACAAGGTTGCTGCGCTGCATGTAGAGAAACATGGCAGAATTGAGATGTGATATCAATTCGCGTGAGTAGCTTTCTTCTTGCCGGGCGCGGTCGACATTGCCCAGTTGATAAAGCAGGGCGCTAACCAAAGCCAGTTCAGCGACAACCGGGATGGTAACAATGATAAGAACTTTGCGCGAGAGCTTCAAGGGAAAGACCGTTTAACTATGGCTTTCGGGAATAGCCTCTAATTTTAGCATTTGTGCCATTACTCAGGACTTTGCTCTTCGCGCTTTACTTTGTCTCTCAAGCGCTCGTCAATAAAGGGCTCTATGATTTGCAAAAACTCAGAGGGATGAAGATTGTTTGGTACGACTTTGCGGGCACCACTTTTTATTGCCTGCAATTCAGTGGCTTCACCAGGCATTTGATCAAGGCAAAATATAAAGGGGATGGCACTGAGTTCTGCGTCTTGTTGAAGTTCGCGCAAAAAGCTTAGACCATCACCGTCTCTCATTTGCAGATCGCTGATGATAATGACGGGTAGGTTCTTGTGGGCTAAAAACAACGCCAAGGACATTGTTGGGGAAGGCACAACCTGGTAGCCAAGTTGTTCAACGGCTTGCCGAACCAGATTTAGCGTCTGCTGCGAAAGACCTGCTATTAGTAGTTTTGGAGTTTCCATAGTGACTCGTTTGTTCAGGCGAATAAGAGCAACTATAGCGCCTTTGGCCGAGTAGATCGAATTCAGAGTCTTACTTTTCGCTCTGGTTCTTTGGCTTTGTTGGCTTGGTCGGTGTGCTTGGTTCATTATCGTTAGAAGATTTGATCACAGCAGATACAGAGGTTTCTGCTGGTCTCAGCACTTTTTTCAAGTAGCGATCGTTTGTTTCCCAAGGCTTAGGACTGTATCCGGTCAATACTCGCAAACGTTTCTTGGCTTTTCCTGCCCAATCTTCATCAGCATACTGACCGGACATAAAGCCTATGCCTTTGAATGTCATTCCTTTTTCGAGGCCTACTTCTTGTCTTGCGACCATTAGCCAGGACTTAATGCACTCATTGAAAATTTCTGGTTCTTTTTCTGCTTGGTGGCTGAGTTTTTCGTCTAGAGCTTCAGCGTAGAGAACCCTTATGTCCATGTCGTCATCGTTGAGTTTGATGGCGCGCCGGAGAAGTTTTAAGGCTTTGTTGTAGTTGTGGTGACGCATAAATTGCTTGGCTTGCAATAGCAGGGCGCTGGCGGTCTCTTCTGTAAAAATCTCACTGCCATGGCGCTCTGGCGGAGTGGGGTCTTCGTTCAGTCGTCTACGGTCAGCTTTTTCTTTGCTCCTGCTTGATTGGGAGTCGGGATTGTCAGACTCAACGGCTCTGACGTCGTCGGCCGAGCTTAGACAGGCTAACAGCAAGCCAATGATTGATATTGCTTTGGCTGTTGCTGCTTTGACTGTTTTTGCTTGGTAGAAGGCCGACAATTGATTTGATTCCACTCTGCGGGCTATGGATTTTACCTTTGTATGAAGACATACTGTGGACACCTTGTCAATTGATTGGTTCGTTGATAATTAATAACGTGCAACCCTCGGCGCATATTATGGTTGACAGCAGCTGCTTCAAGCCATAACATCGTGGCCGAAAGATAGAGTGGTCCGGAAAGGCAGAGTTGTGCGAAGTCTTGTCGAAAGGCCCGGATTGTGCAAAGTTTTGTCGAAAGGCATCGTTAGACTGTGTTATGCGGAGTTATCGAGAAATTGAAGAGCAAGCTCGATGACATGCTAACTGTGAGGAAGAGAGACAAATTTGGAAGAACAATTCTTCTCTCGTTTTCTGTTTCGGTTGCGCTAGCCGTTTCTTTGACTTGGGTGCCAGCGCTTTTTGCTCAATCGAAAATGAGGAGCCCAAAGGGTAGTTCTACTCCAAAGAGTAGCTCTAGCCAACACAAAAAAAGGGTTGCCTGGTGCCATGCCGTTATCTTGCAACCAATACCGAGTGGTCGAGTTGAGGGCAATATTGGTGGCCAGCCCTTTAAGCCAGATGTAATTCAGTGGAACAGTTTCAGTGTTACACTGAAACAAAGCCGCAAGCGCTATTGTAAGGTCGTGGTCAACATGATGAAGAGTCAGAAGCCGCTGTGCAATATGGCGTTTAATTCTGATACGAATAACCGACCGCATATTTATGTTTATTCGCGCTCTTCTAATTCGGAACCGGTATTGGAGCAGCACTACACTAATAAAGATGGCTACGGTCTCAAGTTTGCCTTGCTGTCACCGCTGAGTGATGATAGTGTTCCGGGATCACTTTCGCTGCGCTTGCCAGATGGCAGTTTTGTGGCTGGTACTTTTAAGGCAGAAAAAGCACCACGGATTATTTGGGATGATCAGTCTGTGGATTCCCAATAGAATCTAGAAAAAGCTTCCGCTAACGCTTGTTCTAAATCGGGCTTCAAAGCTTGCTCTAAAGCTTGCTAAAGATTGATATGTAAGTCATTTGTTTTAGCGGGGAGGCTGCTTGTAGCTGATGCGATAGATAACGCCAGCTGTGTCGTCTGACACAAGCAGCGCTCCGTCGTGGGCAACAAGTATATCGACTGGCCGACCTGCGTATTCTTGCTTGGCTTGATTGAGCCAGCCTTCGGCGAAGGTCTCATATTTTGCTCTGCTACTAAATTTGCCTCTATTACTAAATTGTCCTCGAGAACTAAATTTTTCTCGACTACTATAGCCTGATCCGCTCTTTGCGCCGTTGCTGTTATCTTTTGAGTCGGTTCCTTTGCTGTCAAGAACTACTCGTGAAACTCGGCACCCTATTTTTTTACTGCGATTCCAGGAGCCGTGCTCGGCAATGAAGATGTTTCCCTGGTACTGCTGCGGAAATTGTTTGCCAGTATAGAAGCGCATGCCTAGTGCCGCTACGTGTGGACCAAGCAGCATGGCTGGTGGTGTAAAATTGCTATTTGTTGTGACTTTTTTGCCAAATATAGGGTCGGGCAGATTGGCACCATAGCGGTAGGGAAAACCAAAGTTAAGACCGGCTTTTGCCGCACAGTTCAGTTCGTCTGGTGGAATGTCGTCACCCAGCAGGTCTCTGCCGTTGTCTGTGAACCAGAGTTGTCCTGTTTGTGGATGAAAGTCGAAGCCAACAGTGTTGCGGATGCCGCTGGCAAATAGTTCCAGATTGCTGCCATCTTTGTTCATGCGCATGATCGAGGCAAAAATTTTCTTTTCTGGTTCGCAGACATTGCATGGCGCTCCGACTGGCACATACAGCTTGTCATCGGGGCCAAAGCGAATGTATTTCCAGCCGTGGTGACCTTCGCTAGGAAATGCATTATTCACTACTGTTGGTGGCGCTAGCCTTGTTGCTCTATCTAATTTAGATAGCTTAGAGAGTTTGCTTTCGATGCTGTCGTAGCGCAGTATTCTGTTGATTTCAGCTACATAGAGCGCGCCGTTATGGAAGGCCACACCATTGGGGCAATTTAGATTGTCGGCAATAGTTACTATCTGATCGCCAGTTCCGTCCTTGTCCTTGTCGATAATGGCGTAAACTTTGCCGTTGCGATTTATTTTTGTGCCAACAAATACTGTGCCGTTTGGCGATAGCGCCATTTGTCGTGGGCATTCTAGGCCTTTGGCGTATACGGTTACGACAAATCCCGCTGGTACTTTTATGAAACTGGTTAGCGGATCTTGTTTGGCAGCATGATTGGGTTCAGATTTTGCCGGTCCAATGCTGAAAAATGTTAGGGCTGCGACGGCGGCGGCTAGGTTTTTTAATTGCATTTGTGTATTCTAAACTGTTTCGAAATTTGTACCTTGCTTCTTCAAGGCAAGGCTGAGTTCATCGGTTATTCTAGCGTTTATCTTGCTGCCGCTTGCTTTCGCCCAAAGTAGCGCGATAGAGTATATATGGTTTCGGAGGATGCAATTGGTGGAACTAGTTAGAGTTCGAGTTAAGAGCAGCACTTTGCTGTCTGATGATTGGTTCATTCTCAAAAAACATCATTTTGAATACTTGCGCTCTGACGGTAGCTGGCAAGAGCAAACCCGCGAGACTTATGATCGTGGCAATGGCGCCACCATACTTCCTTATAATAGACCCAACAAATCTGTGGTTCTGGTTAAACAGTTTCGTCTAGCGGCATATGTTAACGGGCACGACGGTTTCTTGATTGAGGCCTGCGCTGGCCTTCTTGATAGCGATGATCCCGATACCGCAATTAAGCGAGAGCTGGCTGAAGAAGCTGGTCTTGAGGTCAAAAGTATCGAGAAAGTATTCGACTGCTTTATGAGTCCGGGATCGGTTACTGAGCGACTGCACTTTTACATTGGTGAATACGAGAAACGTGAGATTGCTACACGCGGTGGTGTTGATGGTGAGGATATTGAAATTCTTGAGTTGCCATTTGAAAAAGCACTATCAATGGTCAAAAATGGTGAAATTATGGACGCTAAAACAATTATGCTATTGCAGTATTTGCAATTGCATGTTTTTCAGAAGTAGCTCGCGCTTTGGCTTTGGCCTCTTGCTAAAGTGTCGTCTTGCCAATTTAATAAATCAGAGAATTCGTGAGCCAATTTTTTGAATCTTGACTGAGTCATCAAGAATTTTGTTAGCTTGTTCTGAGCCATGGGCGGGTAAATGAAGGCTGACAGGCGAGTCTTCGTCTTGCAATATGCCGACCTGCAGAATCACACTTGCTTGATCCCAATAGACATTCATGCGAGAAAGTTTTTCCAGGCGAAATGTTGCTAGCATCACCAGCGGTATCGTTACCTTCTTTTGAGTAGGGGCAACACCGGGAAGTATAAAGTCCATCGGCCTGTCGTGGGTAAAGGAAAGAACTAATTCGTCCACTACCCGGTTGGCGTTAACGGTGCGCGAGATCGTCGTCAGTTGAGCGTCTCCGCTTAGAGCTTTGAAGAAATCTTTGTAGAAGCGTTTTAGTTCGTTTTCGCCGTGGCCCCCGCTGAGCGTGGGTACGAAAGTAACCACGGCGTCTTCGCTAAGTGTCTCCATGGTTCCATCAATATCTTTTTGATTGAGAGCGGTAAAGAGATGGTGATCGAACAATTCTTCGGCATTTACTTTCGGGCCAATGCTCGCGTGTAGAAACTCTATGGTGCGAGCTTGTGAAAGTAGCGCGGCCCTCTGATTGTAGCTGGCTCTGGCTTCGCAGTTGAATCCGTGCCCTGCGTTTTCGTAGACAAACACTCTAGCATCATGATTGCTCACCATTTTTAGCATCACTTTTTCCATGGCTGCAGGTGGAATTAGTGGGTCATCCGCGCCAAGGTGAAAAATAATGGGAGTGGCAATTTCGTCGGCCTCATTCAAGTGTTTATCGATATCGGCGCCATAGTAGCTCACGGCTGCTTCTAGCTTTGTGTGCGCTGCCAGTCGATAGGCCAGCCTTCCGCCCAAGCAATATCCGAGGGCAGCGACTCCTCCGGTGACTTGTGGTAGCACCCGCAAATACTCAACAGCAGCTGCAAGGTCTAGCAAGCCTTGTGCTTCGTCGAATTTTTCTTTGTATGACATGGCTGTTTCCATGTCACTACCGCTGTAGCCAAGCTCTACATTTGGCCACATGCGGAAGAACAAATCTGGCGCCAGCACAACATAGCCCTCTTGGGCATAGTAGTCTGCTACTTTGCGAATATGGGGGTTGATGCCAAATATTTCTTGAATTAAAAGTATCGCTGGTCCTATACCCGATTGAGGCAGGGCCAGGTAACCAGTGAAAGATTCTCCATCTGCCGCTGTTATTGAGACTTTTTGATGAGACATTCTTTCCTCTGTGATGTTTGCTATTGAAATTTGCTAGTTTGCTATTGAAGTTTTTTATTCGAACCAGTCTAGTAACTCTACTGTTAGGTTTCCTCCTTCGGGAAGAAATTCAAGTTCTTGTGCAAAGTGCAGAAGACAATCTGCTTTCGCTAGGCCGCTTAGCATATGCGACTCTTGGCCTATGGTCGGCATTGCGGTAATCTCGCCGGAGTTAGCGATGCTGAGTTTTCCTCTAACAAAATCAAGACGTCCTGCTTTTTTCTTGAGGTGGCGTGCAGCCTTTGCCTGGAAGTGTCTTTTAGTAATACTTCCCCCTTGCAAGCGAGCAAGGGCTGGCTTGACAAACAAATTGAATGTCACCAGTGCTGATACCGGATTGCCAGGTAGTCCAAATACTAGTTGGCCTGGCTTGGAGCGTCGATTGATGCCGAAATAGACCGGTTTGCCTGGCTTTATGGCGATGCGCCAAAATATAGTATCTACTCCTTGCTCTTCGCAAACCTCTTTTATAAAGTCGTACTCGCCTACAGAGACTCCCCCTGCTGATATAACGATATCGGCAAATTCAAAGGCCTCTTGCAAAACTTTGGTTGTTTCGGGGCGATTGTCTCTCGCATGGAAGCGCTGAACTTCGGTTACTCCCAAAGCATTGAGAGCGGCTACGAGAGCATACGAATTAGAGTTGTAAATCTGCCCTTCGGCTAGGGGAAGACCTGGTTCGATCAGCTCGTCACCGGTAGCAATGACAGCGACACGCGGTGTGCGATATACCGATAACTCTGAGATTCCGAGGGTGGCTAGCAACCCTAGCACTGGTGGAGTAATTCTTGTACCAGGTTGTAGAACGATCGCGCCGGCTTCAATTTCTTCACCTTGCAGTCTGATGTTCTCGCCAATTCTGGTTGACGCACTGACGGCAATGGTTTCAAGTTGGCTTTCTTGTTTTTGATCTGCTTCTTGCTTCTGGCCGGCTTCTTGCTGCTGGCAAACTTCTTTCATCACCACCGCTTCCACGTCTCCTGGAACTGGAGCGCCGGTAAGGATGCGGATGCATTGCCCGGAGTTTAGTCTTCCATTTGAGGCGTTGGCAGAAGGATCGGCTCCAGCTGACATTTCTCCGATGATTGTTAGGGTTACTGGATTTGTCGGCGAGGCGCTAATGAGGTCTTCGACTAGCACGCCAAATCCGTCCACTGCAGAGTTATTGAACTGAGGGAGATCGAAATTGGCTTTGATTGGGGCTGCAATTACGCGACGAAGCGAGTTGCTCAGACTGACCGTTTCGCTCGATAGCGGCTGGCAATTGTCGAGAATGGCTTTGAGCGCCTGTTCGTAGGTCAACATTGTCAATCTAGCCTAACCCTTTTTTACTTGTTCTCAGTTTGCTTGATCTAGGTCAGAAAATTTCTAGTTAGCTTGTTCTCAGTTTGCTTGTTTCTGGTTTGCTTTCTTGGTGACCGCCCCCTTCGAGCATCTTGAAGGCGTGATTAATAGCAGGAAATAGCACGGCAATACCGTCTTGGGCCGCTCCCATGGAGCCAGGCAGGCTTACTATAATTGTCTGCTTGCGCAGGCCAGCGACGCCTCGTGAGAGCATGGCATGCGGGTTGCGGTCTTGTCCGTAGCTTCTAATGGCCTCGGCTATCCCTGGCAATTCCCGTTCAATCAAACGACTAAGTGCTTCCGGTGTATTGTCCCTCGGGCTTAGGCCGGTACCACCGGTGGTGATCAGCAAATTGACTTTTAGGTCATCGCAAATTCTTCTAACTGCTGGCACAATCGCTGATTCGTCATCAGTGAGAATAGTCAGTTCGGCAATCTCGAAGCCTCTCTCTTGCAATTGCTTGGCAATATATTGTCCGGAGCGATCTTCCGCCTTCCCCGCTGAGACGCTGTCTGAGAGAACTAGAACTGCGGCTCTTCTGCTAGTTTGCCGCTCTGGCGCAATTAAATAATCGCTTTTGCCACCGGTTTTGCTCATTAGAGTGACAGACTCAATTTGCATCAATTCGTCAACCATTTTTGCCATGTCGTAGATAGTTAAGGCCGCTACCGATGCTGCTGTTAGTGCCTCCATTTCTACTCCGGTCTTGTAGACGGCTTTGACGGTCACTGCGATCTCGATAGAGTCTTCATCGAGCTGAAAATCTACACCAACGAATTCAACAGGCATAGGATGACAATACGGAATAATTTGGCTGGTATTTTTAGCTGCTTGAATTGCCGCTACTTTTGCTACCTCAAGGGGGTTTCCCTTGGGCAGTGTGTTGCTTTTGATTTGCTGGATAGTGCTGGGACTGACTCTCAAAATTGCTTTTGCTACTGCCGTTCTCAGCGTATTTACTTTGTGCGAAACATCACGCATGGTGAAAGTCTATCCTCCGATTTTTCTATCCGCCGATTTCTCTATTAGTCGATTTCTCTATTAGTCGATTTTGTCTACCTGCCGATTTCATCTATCCGCCGATTTCAATCATTGCTCGGTTCTCTGTCGCTGCTATTTCCTCGGCTGGAGGGTGAGCTTCTGGCTTTTGGGCCAATGAATAAAGAATCATACCCTTTAGCTCTTGGTCGCTGGCCCCTTCTCTCATGGCATCGCGAAGATTTATTTCGGCTGCGTAAAAGAGGCACGATTTGATTGATCCGTCTGCCGTCAAGCGCAGTCGATTGCACGTAGAGCAAAAGCTCTCTGACATTGAGGTAATGAAACTGACTGAACCGCCGCCAGTTATGGCATAGTCTTTGGCGACTGCTGAGAGGTCACCTTCAATTCGTTTTAGCTCATAACGGCTCTCAATTTGGCTGAGCATATCTTTGTAAGTAACTACTCTGTCGCTGGCCCATGAATTGTCTTTGAAGGGCATGTACTCAATGAAACGGACGTTGATTTTGTGCGTCGCCGCAAAGTCGGCGAAATCCATTATTTCATCGTCGTTTACTCCCGCCATGACTACCATATTCAGCTTCAGGTTATCGAAGCGGCAAGCGATAGCCGTGTGAATTCCTTCTATCACTTGATCGAATTGGTCTAGGCGGGTAATTGTCTGAAACCGTTCTTTGGAAAACGTATCAAGACTGATGTTTAGCGCGTTAAGACCAAGCTCTCTTAGCTCATGTGCATGGGCCGCAAGTAGTGTGGCGTTGGTGGTCATAGCCAATGTTTTTAGATTGGGAATTTGTCCCAGTTCTTTGATCAGGGTTGGCAGTCCGTTTCTGACCATTGGCTCTCCGCCGGTCAATCTGATTTTATTAATGCCCATTGTCGTAAAAATGCGAGCCAGGCGCGTTATTTCCTCATAGGTCAGAAGCTGGTCGCGCGTTTTCCATTTCATTCCGTCGTGGGGCATGCAGTAGACGCAGCGAAGATTGCAGCGGTCTGTAACTGAGATTCGCAAATAGGTGTGAGCGCGACCGAAACTGTCGACGAGTTGATTGGGGAGATCCGTTTGATCTAGATTTAGATTTTGAATTTGATTTAGATTTGGTCGGTTCACTGATTGCCTCCGGCAGGCGCTTCAAGCTGTCTTTGGCCTTCATCAATCTGATCAGTATGATCACTGTCAGCTGCGTGCTGACACATTACTGCGTGTTGACAGTTTACCCAGTCTGATGACCCGTCTTCATAGGTTTCTTTCTTCCAGATAGGAAGACGTGTCTTGATTTCATCAATGATGTAGCGACAGGCTTGAAATGCTGCGTCGCGATGGGCCGATGTGACGCCAACAAATACAGCGGTTTCACCAATACCAAGAAGACCGGTACGATGCGCACAAACCGCCGATAGAATGGAATATCGTTGATTTGCTTCAGTCAGAATTTTCTTCGCTTCGCTCTCGGCTAAAGGCTTGTACGCTTCGTACTCTAGTGTGCGAACCGCTTTGCCATCGTTGTGATTGCGAACTACTCCCTCAAAGCAGACTAAAGCTCCTACTTCCGGGCTTTCTAGGCTAGTCTTTAGCTTGTCGGCTGCGATTTGGTTTGGGGAGAGTTCGAAGCTGGTGTTGACGATATGGCTTTCTCGACTATCCGTTTTGTCTTTGAGCACTATTGTTAACCGCCCGCTACTGGTGGAATGAATACTACTTGTGTACCTTCGCTGACAGGGTCATGCCAATCGACAAAGCAATCGTTAACAGCAACACGCAGCTGTTCTTTGACCAGGGAAAAGTGATATTTTGCTGAAAGTTCGGCAAAGAGGCCTGCCAAGTCTGCGGCACTAGTTTTAATCTGTTCGCTAGCCTGGCCGCGCTCCTCCTTTAGAATGGCAAAATAGCGGACTGTGATGTTTACTGGCACAGATATCGATTGACCTCATAATCTGCCTGCAATTATATACTGTGCACTTGCTGCTGCTTCGTCTGTCGTTTTCTATATGTTTTCAGTTTTCTCTGGTTTGGAGCCTTGTAGGTGTTTGCAGCTTCCTGGGTGTCGGCAGCTGTTAAGTTTGGAGAGTTTATGTCTGATTTAAAGAGTGGAGCTGTTGTTAACAGTGCTTATGGTTCCTGGCCCTCGCCGATCCCACCTGAAATGGTTGCCCGTGGGGCGCTTCGACTTAGCCAGCCAGCTTACGACTCTGATGGAAAGACGCTCTATTGGCTGGAAGGTCGACCCAGCGATGGTGGTCGCTCAGTACTTGTGAAGCACTGCCTCGATAGTCAAGATGGAGCCGGTTTAACTGATGTAAATCCTCCGCCTGTGAGCATTAGAACGTTAGTGCATGAGTATGGCGGTGGTTCTTTTTTTACCGATATCGGAGAAGTTTTTTACGTCAACTTCGAAGATCAACGAATTTACTACTGTAAGTCAGAGAATGGTTCGTGGTCCAACCCTGTGGCTTTAACCCCCGCATATGATGCCTCACACTCTCACCGGTTTGCTGATTTCTGTATTGATCGCAGGCGCAATCGGCTGTATTGCGTCATGGAAGAACACAGTTCTGAGTATCAAGAACCCGTTAATACTATTGTTGCGGTTGCGCTGCGATCGGCTAGTGATAACGATCCAATTGCTGAGCCTTTGGTAATAGCGGCTGGCTTCGATTTCTACTCTTCCCCCCGAATCAGTCCTGATGGTCATTCCCTGGCCTACCTTTGCTGGCAGCATCCCAACATGCCGTGGGATGGCTGCGAACTACATTTGGCCGCCCTTGATTCTGCTGATGCACAAGGACAGCTGCAGCAGAGTCGATTGGTGGCTGGTGGCTCTGACTGTTCTGCATTTCAGCCGCAGTGGTCTCCTGACGGCAAGCTTTTCTTCATTTCTGATGATTCTGGATTTTGGCAACCTATGGTCTTGGCTGCCTCGGAGAGTCTTGAGGCGTGGCCATTGCTAACAGGATTTGCCCATGCTCAGTGTGAATTCGGATTGCCCATGTGGGTATTTGGACAGTCAACTTATGCGGTAGTTTCTGAGAGATTAGTTGTTTTCGCCTTTAATCGTCGCGGCATTTGGAGTCTGGCCAAAATGGAGCTTGATTTCTCTGGTGAACAGGGTCATAAATTTATCGAAATCGATGCGCCGTATACTGAATTTTCATACCTGACTGCTGGCGACAATAGGGTAGCTATGCTCGCTGCTTCTGCTTATTTGCCTCAGTCGGTGGTTGAGTTTGACTTGCAAACAAGTCAGTTCAGTACTCTCAAAACCTCTGCCATAGATCTCCCTTCTGTAGCCTATCTTGCCAGGCCTGAGGTGATCGAGTTCCCAACGGATGGTGGTCTAACTGCGTTTGCCTTCTACTATCCACCGACCAATCCTAATTGCATGCCCTTGACTGAAGAACTGCCTCCCTTGATAGTTAAGTGTCATGGTGGTCCAACTGGTGCGGCATCAAGCTCTCTGTCTCTGGGAATCCAATACTGGACCACGCGTGGCTTTGCTGTGGTTGACGTTAATTATGGTGGAAGCACTGGATTTGGCCGAGAATATCGCAAACGTCTAAACCAGAACTGGGGTGTTGTTGATGTGGCTGATTGTCGCAATTGTGTTCAGTATCTTGTCGCCAAGAAATGGGCAGACCCGCGCAGGGTAGCGATTTCTGGGGGTAGTGCTGGTGGTTACACTGTTCTCTGTGCTCTCACGTTTACCGACGTCTTCACCGCTGGTGCCAGCCACTATGGAATTGGTGATCTTGAAGCTCTGGCACGTGATACTCACAAGTTTGAGTCTCGCTATACGGACAATTTGGTGGCGCCATATCCCTCTGGACGAGATCTCTATCTCGCGCGCTCACCAATTAACCATGTTGAGAAGCTAAATTGCCCTGTGATTTTCTTTCAGGGCCTAGATGACAAAGTTGTTCCTCCCAATCAGGCGGAAGCTATGGTCAATGCCCTTAGAGAGAAAGGTATTCCAGTTGCATATATTGCTTATGAAGGTGAGTCACACGGATTTCGTAAAGCGGAAAATATCATTCGGACAATTCAAGCCGAGCAATACTTCTTCAGTCGTATCTTTGAAATACACCTAGATGTCAGCCCCGTGACCGTTGAGATTGAAAACCTACCGTCGGCGAAGAGCAAATGAGCGATTGGCTAGATGTCTTACAGATAATTTAATTGTCAACAACTTTAGAACCTAGTGTGAGCTTGAATTATTAGCACTAAAATATGCGTCAGGTATCCACTTCGAGCGCTGGGGACATTAAATGGCAGGCACCTGTACTAAGCTGCTCGTATGTACAAAAGGAAAACATTGCGCTGCTCGTGATTCGCAAGACGTCTTGACCGTTTTGCGAAAAACAGTTGAAAGAGCGCAGTTAGAAGATATTTTCAAGGTGAAGAAATCAGGCTGTTTAGGTCTTTGTAAGCATGGTCCGGTGGTCATGGTTGACCCGTTGGGGTTGAGCTACGGCGGAGTTGCTGAGGTCGACTGCATTGATATTATTGAAAGACATGCCGCTAAGAAGAAACCAATTAAGAGATTATTGATTAAGCGTGGCAAACATAAATAGCCTTTCTACTGTAAATTAGCAGTAGAAATTGACCTCCTGAACGTAGTTAAGGTTTGCCATGTCTAATCAGCCCATTAATCCACCTAGTAAAACCGGCGGTGAGCCTCTATTTACACGAGTTTTGAATGACTTGAGGCAACATCGCCCCCAGCTTGCTGAGCGAATCGCTGCTAATTCATCGGTTTTAGAGCGTGTCCGGGACTATGAGAAACAAACAGCCCTGGTGACGAAGCAAGTTACACTGTCGGCTGCCAAAGGCGAAGATATCGAGCGTCTCGCTTTACTAGATCCAATTACCGAGCTCTACAATCATCGTGCCTTCGTCAAAGAGCTTAAAGCTGAACTAGCTCGTGCCAAGCGCTACAAGCATCCAGCCTCTTTGGTCTTGCTTAGCATCGATGGATACGACGATTTAGCTGCACAGTATGGCCCGTTGACTGCAGAAGCGATTCAGAAAATCGTTTCGCACGCAATACGCAGTGCGTTGCGCGAAGTTGATGTCGCTGCTAAATATAATCAGTGGCAGTATGCGGTGATTCTTCCGCAGACTAATGCGGCGTGTGCCTCATTGGTTGGTGAGAGAATTCGTCTGCGCGTCAATAGCCAAGCCATTAACCACAACGGTCAGAATTTTTCAGTCACTGCTAGCATCGGGGTTGCTACTTTTCCAGACCATGCTAGCGAATACGATTTGTTGATTGCCTGCGCCATCGAAGCCTTAGAAACAGCTCTCCTGCGCGGCGGGGACAGAGTCGTTTCTGTATAGTCGTCTAAGCGTTTTGCCTAGCCCGTGCGAAATTGCTTGATTGCCTGATTCTAGTACTCTTGCGTTGATTAATCTTGTATTGATTTTTTGAATGGTGCCAGTGATACTGTCAGTGGTGATACGTAGCTAAGTATCTCTTGGAATTGAATTGGTTCACCTCGTAAGAGTATGCTTAATAGTGCGCCCTCTGTCCATATAGCGCTGTCTTGATGGCACCAGAATGCTGCAAGATAGAGTTGTAGATATTTTCGGCTGACGCCGCCATAAATTTCGCCGATTGTATTGAACGCCCGCCAGGCAATTGCTCTTACCGATTCCGTTAACTCCTCAGTGAAGCTGTTGGTAGTGTTTCGCTTGCATAGTGTAAATAGGTTTCCTGGTTGCGCCTGGATTAGACCTGATATTTCCAGCATTACTAGCGACGATGCTACTTGCGCTGCAGTCATGCCTGTTATTGCACAAAGTGAGTCCTGCGAAGTTGGAGACTGTCGAATTGACTCAAGGACTTGCTTGTCTGTGTCTGACAAGTCTTTGTCTGAGTGGTCTTCCGCTTCCTCGGTGAAATTCCTTTGCGAACTGGAGGAGGTCTTCTTGTTTTTTTGTTTCTTTGGCTGAGAACTTTCATTGGTGGTCTCGTCTGGCGGTTCTGAAGGATGCTTGAAGGACCCTGAAATGAGACTGCGTTTGAACAGAACTTTTAGAAATAGATCTAGAGGCGCGCTGTGGACTGCATTGCAGTGCCTTAGTTCAAGTTCTTTCTGAATGTGGCATCCGAGTGTGGTGACGATATTGTGAGCTGTAGCTGAGGCGATGTTGCACAGTCTAGTTAGACGATAGCTCGTAACTAGTACCCGCCTCTCTTTTAGGTAGATAGCTCCCAGCCAGGCTTTGAGCTGTTTAACGTAGCGAAAGCATGTATTCGCCATGAAGCGGATCTTTCGTGAGCAGTTTCGGCAGGCTAAAATGCGCAGGTCTATTCTGACAAAATTTTGCGGCGAGTTATTGCCGCAGTGGCAACGAATCATCCCATTTTCAAAGAGCTGTTCTAACACATATTCCAAGGCGGCGATGTTGTCTGGAATTAGAGACTCGAATTTTGGCCACAGTTCAGCGATTGCGTCTTGATTGGCTTCATGAATAGTTTTGTTTGATTTTTCCATGGTGTCTGTTCCTCCCTCGTACTTTAATAACGAGTGGAAGCTTGAAAAAGTTCAAATTCCGGTGCATGGTCTTTTTGAATTTTTATACTGTTAATGGAATTTTTTTACCGATATCGGTAAAAAAATTCCATTAACAGTACCAACCAACACAGCCAAAAATAAAGCAATTGAACTTTCTAATGACACCTTTAATGTCTGCAGACCTTTCGTACGGATTATCTATCTAAATGCCCATAGCCACCGCCGCCTGGCGTTTCTATCTCAATTACGTCGCCGCAGTCTACTTGAACTGTAGCAGTTGAGTTGAGCTCTTCTATTGTGCCGCTAGCTCGCACTAGTCGATTGGCGCCGCATGCTCCGTCATTGCCACCATTTAGGCCGGGTGGCTTGATTTTGCGACGATTTGAAAGGATTGAGGCTGACATTGGTTTGAGGAAGCGCAGGCGTCGGACCGTACCTTCCCCGCCCTTATACTCGCCAGTGCCACCACTATTTTTGCGGATGGAAAATTCCTCCAGGATCACGGGAAAACGCGACTCTAGAATTTCCGGATCTGTCAATCTTGAATTGGTCATATGAGTTTGAATAGCATCTGTGCCAGCAAACGAACGGCCTGCTCCTGAACCGCCACAGATTGTTTCATAGTATTGTTTTTCGTTGTCACCAAAAGTGAAGTTGTTCATCGTCCCTTGAGAGGCCGCCATGATATTGAGCGCTCGATAAAGTGTATCGACAATTATTTGTGAGGTTTCAACGTTTCCGGCCACTACTGCTGCCGGTTCACGGGGATTGAGCATTGAACCAGTCGGAATAATAAGTTCCAGGGGTTCCATGCAGCCGTCGTTTAATGGGATGTCCGCCCTTGTTAAAGTGCGAAAAACGTAGAGTACTGCGGCACGACTTACAGCTAGTGGGGTGTTGAGATTGTTTTGCGTTTGGGCCGAGGTGCCTGAAAAGTCAATCACTGCCGTGCGATTTTGTTTGTCGATTTGAATTGATACTGTGATTATGCTGCCATCGTCCATGGTGCTTGTTGCTTGACCGTCTTCTAAATCTAGCAATAGGTTCCGAATCGCCAGTGCTGCGTTAGCTCGAACATGTTCCATATAATCTGCAACGGTTTGGCGTCCGTATTTGTTCACCAGTCCTTTGAGGGCGGCTATTCCCTTGTTGTTGGCCGCTATCTGCGCTTTGATGTCGTTTATATTTTGGCGGATGTTGCGTGGCGGGTAAGGCGTCGATTTGAGCAATTCAATGAAAGGTCCTTCGTTGAATTCACCATCTTCAACGATGAGAAAGTTGTCGAGTAATACTCCTTCCTCTTCTATATTGGTGCTCATCGGTGGCATTGAACCCGGCGTAATGCCTCCGATATCGGCATGGTGCCCTCTCGATGCTACGAAGAACAATCGGTCATGTTGATCATCGAAAACTGGGCTGATTGCAGTGATATCGGGTAGATGGGTGCCACCATTGAATGGATTGTTCAGAACGTACACATCGTCGACTGTGATTGGCCTCTTGGTTAAATCGCCATCGCGTGAATTGATTAAGCTTACGACTGAATCGCCCATAGAGCCTAGATGAACTGGTATGTGTGGGGCGTTGGCAATTAGTCTTCCCTCGCTATCGAAAAGCGCGCAGGAAAAGTCCAGACGCTCTTTAATGTTGACCGAGTGACTTACTTGCTGCAAGGTAATTCCCATCTCTTCGGCAATCGACATGAACATATTGCTAAATAGTTCAAGTTTTACAGGGTCTGCTTTTTCTGCTCCTTCTAAATTTTTAGCTTCTGCTAAAAGTTCTGTTTTTGTTAAAATTTCTGGTTCTACTAGTATTTCTGGATTTACTAAAAGTGCCTTACTTGATTCTTCTTGAGAGTTTCGCTCTCGTGCTTTTCGTCTTAGAAGTAGAGTACCGTCGTGCAAAACCTCAGCTGACCAGCCAGGTTCAATGATTGTTGTAGCCGTGTATTCCGCAACTATCGCCGGGCCATCAATTGTTGCACCAGTGGTTAGTAGCTCACGCACATGAACCTTGGTCGCATGCCATTGCCCTTGGGAGAAGAGTAAATGCTCGGTTCCTTTTTCTGTTGAGGTGGAAGATGATTGGCCTGGCTGTGTGAAAGATGCCTTGTCGCAGCTCATTTTTGCTGCTGTCACATTTTGAATTGCGTTGAGTGTTAAGGTGTCCGGCTGACTCTGGGCCGTCACGCGTATTTCTTCTAGAATTGGACAACTGCCCTCGAAGGCGAAGCCAAATAGCTTTTTATGACGGTCATGAAAATTTGTTGTTGCTTCTTTGAAGTTGTAGTTTAATTCGATCGGAATAGTTGTATCAGAATCTGGATAGCGCAGAAATAATTGCTGCTCTAAGAGCACGCTCGCTGTTTCTTGTTGAGCTTGGAGCTTTTGTGTTGCGGCTTGGCAAAGTCTTTTCATGCTGATTCGGAGTTCGTCAAGCAGAACCTCTGTAAAGTCTTTCCTTACTGATTGCTCGACGGTTGCGGTGGTTGTCGTAGAGCCTATTCCGTAGGCCGATAGCACTCCAGCTAGTGGACTGATTAAGACTTGCTTGATTCCCAGTCTCTCGGCAATTAGACAAGCATGCTGCCCACCGGCGCCACCAAAGGCCACTACTGTTGCTTCACTAACGTCATGGCCTTTTTGTGTTGAAACTTTTGAAATCGCCTGAGCCATCTTCTCGATTGCTACGGTGAGATAGCCCCAAGCTATTTCTTCAATACTTTTATATTCAGTTTGGCCGTGATCGATCTGTTGGTGGAGAGCATTGATACGATTGGTTGCAGCCACAAGATCTAGGGGCTGCTGATGGTCGATTCCAAATGTTTGAGGGAAGTGCGCTGGTGATATTCTGCCCAGCACCAGGTTGGCATCTGTCACCGTGGCTGGACCGCCGTGTCCGTAGCAGGCAGGGCCAGGTTGAGCCCCAGCTGACTGTGGTCCAACCAAGAAACGAGCTCCGTCAAAACTTAGTATTGAACCGCCGCCGGCTGCCACAGTGTGAACAGCTAGCATAGGTGCGCGCACTCGAATGCCGTCAATGATTGTTTCGAAAAGGCGCTCGTACACGCCTTGAAAATAGCATACGTCTGTGGAGGTACCGCCCATGTCAAAACCGATAATATTGGAAATACCATGCACTTCTGCTGCCTGTTTCGCTCCCACAACTCCGCCCGCTGGACCGGAAATTAGGGCATCACGTCCGCGGAAAAAATCTTTAGTTGTTAGTCCGCCATCGGACTTCATAAACTTGATCTGCATATTGGGGCGGCAATCTTTAAGATCGCTGGCTGCATTGACTGTTTCTGCTATTGCTTCTTGTGAATGCTCTAGGTTCGCTAGTTGGCCCTGGCTAAATTGCAAGTTTAGACTAAGTAGCTCGTTATAGAGCTTGTCTGTATACGCTTTCAGTGCTGGTGTCAAATAACCATCGACTAAAGTGGTATCACCTCGGCTGATGAATTTAATTAATGGATTGATTTCGCTTGACTTCGAAATGCTTTCAAATCCTAGTTCCTTGGCGATGGCGGCACATTTGTCTTCGTGCTCAGTATATTTGTAGCTATGCATGAAAACAATTGCTATAGATTTAAATCCGCTGTCTCTGGCCCTTTGCAGTAGAGTTTTTGTTTGCTCAAAATCGAGGCGCTGGATTTCTTTTCCATCTGCACTAAAGCGGCCCGGTACTTCAATAACTTGAGCAAAAATTGGAGAAGGCTTGATTATTTCTAGAGCAAAGATGTCAGTTCTATTTTGATAACCGATCTTGAAGGCATCCTTCATTCCTTGATTAGTGACCAATAGTAAGGGCTCGCCTTTGCGTTCAAGCAATGCGTTGGTGGCAACTGTTGTACCGATGCGAACCTGACCAATGTTCGCATCAGTCCTGAAGGTGCTGAGCGACTGGTCTGCTATAGGTTGTTGATTTGACCTAGTCTGCTGGTCTCGGGAGGCCTGCCTGATGATGGCGGCAATCCCCAGGACCGCAGAATCTTGGGTTTGATTTGGTAGTTCGGAAAGTATTTTGTAGACGTATATTTTTCCATCGGGCCCTTTTGCCACAATGTCTGTAAATGTTCCGCCTCTGTCGATGAAAAATTCGAATGTCATGGCCAGATTGTAGAGCAGTTCGTATTAATAGTGCAGTTCTCATTGATAGTGCACAGTGTTCAAACTCTTCTTCTAAGTATTGATAAGTGCAATCTGTTGAGCTAAAGAAAATTTTCGATTGGATAATCACCGCTTGATTATCGTGGCTAAGTTCCTTCGTTGATTCTTTACTTCTGCTTGAAGGGAGATTCTATGTGCTTTTTTACTAGGTAAGGCAAGGCTTGAAATATAGTAGGGGCAGACCTCTTGGGCTCATTCTGCGCGAAAAATGGGGCACACTCTTCGCCCATCTGCGTTTGTGTGCAGTGAACGGCAATGGTGAGCAATGGCTAGCTGTAAAGAAGTGACTGACCCTAAATGTCAGATACCGGCAGCGTAATTTAGGATATGCATACAAGCGTATGCGTGCGTAACACTCTGCCTACCTCTCTGCGTTTGCGAATAATCGATATACTATCGTTCTATCTATAGTCAAACAATGGTCAAAGAGCGGTCTCTGTTTCTGACTGCGAGCTGATAACAAACGAGAGTAAGCACTGCAATGAGCGCAAATAATATCCATACCTCTACAAGTTCTACAACTTCTACAACTTCTACAACGACTTCTACCTCTGCTTCTGATGCTCCAGAGCGTTTGGAGCAAATCACTAGGTGGCAGGCTGTCAGTGAGGAAGCTCATGCTGCTTTTGAAGTAAGACGTTATACCCAAGCTGAGACTCGCTTCTTAGATGCCTTGATTATTGCTGAGCAGCTCTCCGGCGTTGTAACTGCCGAAGCTAAAGAAGAGCTCGACCAAAATATTATTACTTCGATAGCGACGATGGCAAAGAACGCCATTGATACAAAGCCACAAAGTCCTACTCAGTTTTTGCGACCCGCTTATAAAATTGTCGATGTTAGTGAAGAAGACCTGACCAGGCTGGCTAAGAGCCTCAATAACTTGGCCGCGCTCTATCACTTGCAAGGAAAGTTTTTCTTAGCTGAAAACTTGTATGACCGTTGTCTCGACATAAAATTGGCTCTATATGGTGAAGAACACCTAGAAACTGCTATTAACTTGCACAATTTGGCTGTTCTCAATTGCGCCAAGAAGAAGTGGGAAAAGGCAGAGATTCTCTTTAAGCGTGCTCTGGAAATTCGTGAGAAACTTTTGAGTGAAAATGACCCAGAACTTATTCCAATTTTGAAAAACTACGGCATTATGTTGCGCAAGACGTTGCGAGAAGAGGATGCTAAGGCTGTAGAAGCAAGAATGGTAGCTATTGAATCGCTCAAAGTTTCTTAGCTGCTTCCATGTCTAGCAGTGTGCGTTTGCGCTCGACTCCCCAGCGGTAGCCGGAGAGTGAGCCGTCGCTGCGCACTACTCGGTGGCAGGGAACTACTACGGCTAGGGCATTGGCCGCGCAGGCGCTGGCTACGGCGCGAACGGCTTTAGGTGAGCCAATATTTTTACCGATATCGGTATAGTTTCTGGTCTCGCCAAGGGGAATTTGCTGCAGCGCTTGCCACACTCGTTGCTGGAAGCTTGTACCCTTTATGTCAAGGGGGAGGGCAAATCCTTGAGCCGGTTCTTCTATGTAAGAAATTACTTGACCAACCACTTGGTCAAACGTTTCATCTCCTCCTTTTAGGTCGGCGCGAGGAAATCGCTCTTGTAAATCGCACAGCAGTTCGCTTGGGTCGTCACCTAATAAGATGGCGCAAATTCCCTTGCTGCTCTGGGCTACAAGAATAGAGCCGAGAAAACACTCGCCAATGGCAAAGTAGATTTCGGTGTTCTCGCCTCCTGCTTTGAAGGCTGTAGGCGTCATACCAAGCAAGGTGTCTGACTTTTCGTAAAACCTACCGGTCGAATTGTAACCAGCTTCAAATATTGCTTGAGTGATACTGTCAGTGCTTCTCAATTCTTGACGAATTCGCTTGGCTCTATGGGCGGTGGCATATGCCGTTGGTGTCAATCCTGTAATTGCTTTGAAGAGTCGGTGAAAATGATAGGTGCTGAGACCGGCGACGTTTGATAGTTCTGCCAGTGAAAGTTTACTTTCTGACGTTTCAATTAGCCGGCAGATCTTAGAAACCATAATTGAATGGTGTTCCAAAAGAGAATTTTGCTTTGGTTTGCAACGCTTGCAAGCTCTGAACCCAGCAAGCTCCGCCTCTTCACAAGTTTGATGAAACTGTACATTCTCGTAGTTTGCTAGACGCGCTGCGCAAGATGGACGGCAATATACTCCAGTAGTTTTAACAGAGTAGAAAAATTGACCATCAAATTGCTTGTTGCGGTTGACTATTGCTTGCCAACGAGAATCTTTGTTAAGGAGGTCTTCAGCGGGTTTTTTCATGGCGTCTTTCATGGCGTCTTTCGCGTGAGTCTTGTATGGCGTCAAGATTAGCAAGAGAGAAGTCCAGCTGCACTCCGGCTCTTGCTTTTGAATTGGTGATTGTCAAAGCTAGTACTATTGATGAACTAGTCTTAGCCAATTAATCTTACGTTAGATTAATTGGCTAGTTTGAAATCTAGGTAATTGGCATTGTGAAGTAGGTGGTAGTGCCCCTACCTGCTTCTGACTCGGCCCATATGAGGCCACCTAGGCGCTCTACGTTGCTACGGGCAAGATACATTGCTAGTCTTGAACCGTAGGTATCTTGTGTGTGTTTACCTTCGATGAAACCAACGAACATTTCGGCTATTTCAGACTCAGGCAGTGCTGGACCAGAACTTGACACACCAATGCGCATCTCGTTGCCGCGCACCTGGCTTTCTACTCTGACGCGCCCGCCAGCAGCTGTTACCATAATCATTCGTTCGAGAACTTGTCGCAAGATACCGATGATTGCTTCTCTGTTTCCGAGGATTGGAGGTAGTCCTGTTACTGTTTTGTAGTCGAGTAGCAGTTGGCGATCGCGGGCCAGTGGTGTCACTTCTTCAAGGCAGTCGGCCACTACCCGGGTGATATTTATCTGCTCTTTAACCGCCGCCGGTGGTGGCACAAAACCGCCATACATCATTAGTAAACTATCGACTACTCCGACCAGTTGGCTGTAGTGCAAGTGTAGCTCAGCTAGGGCTTGACCGACCGATGGATGCATAGTGTTGCGAGCATTGGCGAGGATGGCATGCCAGCTCAATTCTGCTCCAGTTAGTGGCCCTCGAATATTATCTTGTAGCATGCTCACTATTTCTTGGCGCAGCAGCTGGTTCTCGCTGCGCAATGATTTGTCGCGCAAGACCATAATGTAGCCCATTATCGAACCATCATCGCCTGAAAGCGGTTGCAGGTGTGCCAAGACTTGAACAGTTTTTTCGCTAGTTCGCTGGAAAATTACACCTTCTGGATAAAACTGATTAATCAGCGCCATTGGGTCGCCACCGTGCTGCGTAAAGGCTTGACCCATGCCGTGGCTTTGTGGCGTTTCGCCTGGTTTAAGCACCAAGTCAAAGCACAGTCGACCGGCTATTTCTCCTTCTGACATTCCAGTCCAGTTAAGGAAAACCGGGTTGGCGTGCAGGATGTTGCCATATTGGTCAAGAATGAGGAAACCTTCTGTAGAACTTTGCAGAACAGCATCGAGCTGCTGTTGCAGCACTGTAGCCTGGCGTCCGGCCTGATTGACATGCCGTGAGAGTTCAGCAACTTTCTGTGCTTGGGTGGTAATTTGGCGGTTGAGCGTGTCTACTTGCTGAGTTGACTGCTCGGCAATCAAGCCCCTCTCCTTTACCGCTTCTACCTGTTTGTTCAGTTGAATCTTGAGATTTTGCGTCGTAGAGCGCATCGACAACACCGCTGTATCAATTAACTCGCCTAGCTCTAGCCAATCTCCCGACAGGTCTTCTAGGGGCGGAATTACTTGTTTGTTGTTGGCAATGGCCTGGGTGCGTTTCACCAAAAAGCGCAGTGGCGTGTCGACCGATTGGGCAATTTTGGCTGATAGGAATAATCCGACTAGGCCGCCAAAAACACCAACCAAGCCTCCCAGTAATAGTACTTCAACTAATTTAGATTGCTCATTTGGTACTGGTTTGCAAACTAGTACATAGCCAATAATGACACGGTCGCTTTCGAGAGGTAGTGACATCCACCAGGCCCCTTCTTTTTCAAAGCCTTTGGCTGGCACAATTAGGTGATCTAGATCAGGAATACCTGTTCCTAGCGGAGAGCGAGACACAACTTTGCTGGCATCGTGACCGTTGAGATCGAGCAAGAAGCGCATCGGCCCTGGTAGATTTTTGATTCCTTGGGAAAAGGCAGTTGTGGTTTTGATTTTTTCCGAATAGACGGCAAGCTCCACTCCCAAAACATTTGGGTCTTCAATGCCAAAACGGGAAGCGAGCGCTGTGAGGAAATCTGAATTGAGCGGTTGATTGACGGCGATGATGCCTTTGTGGCCGCCAGTTGAAAATGACTTGACCGTACTTATTGAAATTACACCGGTTTTTTCGCTAAACGTAGGACCTTTGTAAAAGTCATGAGCAAGAGCCAGGTCAATTACCGTACTTTCTGCTTTTAATGAATAACCGCTTTGGTTGGGTGTCTCGGTGCTAAAAAAGACAACGCCCTTTTCATCGGTAACCTGAACGCTGCCAGGGAAGAATAGTTTGTCTTCAGCAGCTCGAATACTGGCAGCCGCCTCTCCTTTGTTTTTGCCATCATAAGCAGACAAAAAACGCTGATCTCGCAGCAAGCTGTCAACCAGTCTCTGGGTTTGATCTTGCGCCGCGGTCAAGCTGGTGTTTAGACGCGGACCGCGTACATTGGCTACAGCTGAGGCTGCCAGCGTTCTAGTGGAGCGAAAGTCAAAATATACAGAATAGAGAACGTGGCCAGAGACCACGATCACCACTACGGTAATGAGCGCAAACGTGAGCCTTGAACTGAGATTCAAAGAGCTACCACCAAGCTATTGACACCTTACAAAAGAACCATAAGAAGTTTAACTCCTTATGCGGCCTCTTGGAATCGGGTATACCCTATTTACCGGCTTGAGCCTTGCGGTAGGCGTCTTGCACCTGAATCGCCCGGATTAACTGGTTGGGGCCTATAAAACCCAACTCCAAAAGAATTTGGCCTAGCGGCTTGGGATCTCTATCATGCTCTTTGTCTTCGCGTTGAATACGAAGAGATTCATCAAGCTGATAGATCGTTATGTAATCTAGTTCAACGAGAATTTGCCCCAGCAGCGTGCGGCTTGGTTCCTGCTGTGAGTTGTCTTGGGCTTCTTTGGAGCTTTTGGATTTCGGCATTTTCTTTTTTCGTTTATTACTTGAGTTGGAAAGCAGACCGCTGGGCAACACCCGAAGAATTCAACTTATGGCTGCTGGGTTTCCCCCCTGACCAGGTTCGTCGGTCTTCGCCGTCACCCAACGATCTGTGAATAGTGATTATAGACGAAATATCCTATCAATAGCAGTGCAATGTAAATACTCGCTTTGCTAGACTTCGTCCTCAACCTTTTGACAAGGGCTTACACTTATTATTCGATCAAATTGAAACTTTACCGATATCGGTAAAAAATAAACTGTGCTTGGCAAGTAGGAGCGAAATTTTCATGTTGAAGTACCTTTCAACCCTGCGTTTGATGCCGCCTTCGCTCATAACATCTACATTGGAGGGGAGCTGGGCGATTGAGGTTTTGAAATCGGCAGTCGATCTCGGCATTTTTGACTCTCTTAGCGATAGCCCATTGTCTGCTGCATTAATTGCGAAGAAGCAAGCTTTACAGGTGGAAGGAACTAAATTAATCGCTGACTCACTAGTGGGCATGAATTTGCTCGATCGCGCTGATCTTAATGGTCACGTTCGTAGTACAGAGGCGGTATACGAATTGAATATGACTTCCCAGACCTATCTGATTTCAGAGAGTCCACTCTTTATGGGCATGTACTTAAAACAGCATGATGAGCTAGGTAAGATGTGGCGCGGTTTGCGTGAAACTGTCCGCACTGGTACGCCGGTGATGGCCGTCAATGAAGACGCCAAAGCGCAAGAGATTTTCCCGCAGTTGGCCGAAGCAATTGTGCCGCTAAATTATTGCATCGCTGCCGATGTGGTGAAATATTTAAAGGAACGCAATCAGAGTGCTAAAAACACACAAAACTTGAATAAGGCCGCTTTGGAAGATCAAGGTGAGTTTGATGCCAATGGCCTAGCGAGCGCCCTGAGCACTAAGAGCGCACTGAACACTAAGAAAGCGCTGAATATTCTGGACCTGGCGGCTGGCTCTGCTGTTTGGAGCATCCCTTTTGCTCAAGATAACCGCGACAACCATATTGCCGCCCTAGATTTTCCAGCTGTCCTAGCCGTCACCAGGAAAATCACAGAGCGTTTTGAAGTAGCCAATCAATATACTGAGGTGCCTGGCAACTGGCGTGATATAAAACTTTCACCTGGTTTATATGACGTTGTTATTCTGGGCCATATTTTGCATTCAGAAGGCCTTGAGATGAGCAAAAAATTGCTCGCTTATTGCGCTGCTGCGCTTAAAGTCGGTGGCACACTAGTAATTGCCGAGTATATGCCCAATCAAGAGCGCACAGCCCCACTGTATCCTTTGATGTTTGGTTTGAATATGTATCTTGCTACTGCCAATGGTTGCGTCTTCAGCTTTGATGAGATTGCAAGTCTTTGCCATGCAGCTGGCTTTCGTGACGTCTATCGTCATCAGGGCGTAGAGTACGCTTCGCCTGTTGTCTTTGCAACGAAATAAGAGCGGTGGCGGTCTCAATGACGGATCAATCTATGAACCCTAGTCAGAACGCCAACGAGCCGATTTTTATTTGGGTTCAATATAAAGAAGAAGAGATAAATAATGGCTATTGGCAGGTCTATAAAGAGCTGCAATTGCCTCATCGCTTGTTTTCGATGTTCGCTCTTAGTTTTAGTGTGGCAATGGGCTATGTCTTGCTTTCCCCTGAAAGTCCAGTGTCTTCTGCCAATACATTTTCTGAGTTGATGAAAGTCGATTATTTGCCAGGAATATTGATCGCGGGAGTGGGTATTCCCTGCACATGTATGACTATGGTTTTTTTATTGCTGCGGCATTTATCGGAGGGATGCTATCGCAAGCGACCGAATTTCCATTTCCCGATGATGTATCTCCTTTATCCAACGGGCATTCAGGTGCAGTTTGCCACAGGTACTGGCATGATTGATTGGCGACAATTTTCACTTGCACTTGAGACTAGCGAAAGTTTTTGCTTGGCTTCTAATATCAATGATGTTTTTGTTTTGCCAAAACGATGTTTCGCTTCAGCCAAAGAAGTTGATGCCGTTAGGGACATTCTTACTGCCAATTCGCGCAATTTTAAAAAAATCGGTAGAGATATCAATGGCGCGAATATCATTTATGAAAAGAAGGCGATCTCATCGGTGATGATCGACGGTGAGCAATTTCCCATTCCAGATATGCTGCCTCCGGCAACCCTGATTGATCCCGCAAATCTGATTGATCCCGCAGGCCGATCTGCATCGATAGTTGCTGATGATATGGCTAGTATTGATAATGTGAAGAATGACGCCGCTATTACTGATACGACAAGTGCTGATATTGCCAACAACAATGATATTTCCGCTTCTGAGCCGAATTCAGCTCTGGCTTTTCCGGAGCTGGCTTATCCAGTTTCTCAATCTCTAGAAAGTAGCTTGAAGACTGGGCTCGAAGTGGAGGTTCGTTACCTCTCTGGCGAGATTGCCCAGGCCGAAAATATCTATTTCTTTCGCAAGAGATTGGTGCTTCTAGGAGTTATCTATATAACTCTTGCTTTGCTCATGCCCATTAATTTTCTTGCCTTAGGTTATGTCTGGAATCTGCCGCAGGCCACAGAAGTAGTGATGAGTCTGTATCAACGCTTTGTCCTCCTGCTGATTCCTATTTATATTGGGCACGCTGTTTCTATTTATTGGAATATTATGCAGCGCACCAAAGTCAACGATGCCGCTGCTCAGCTGTTTGTCTTTCAACTGACAGAAGAAGGCTGTGGAGTTCGCACTGGCGAGCGCTATGTGGTACTCGCATGGTGGCACTTTGAAGAATGTTGGGAGACCGACGAACAGCTACTGTTGCTCCTCGGCAGCCGGGGCAGAACAATGTTTGTTATCCCTAAGCGAGCGTTTCCCGATCGCTTAGGTCTAGCCTATTCCACAAACCTGTTGCAGCGCAAAATAAAGCGCTACAAAGTGCTTGCCTAGACAATTTGGCTAGCTAACCAATTGACCTGGCAGAGCAAGCGCAGTTACTTGCTAGTTCCGGCCGCCAGAGCAATTTCCTACTAGTCTTGGCCGCCAGCAGCAAAACCGGGACCGCTATCCGCGTCGTCCACATCGGTATCGGCGTTATTAAGGCGCAAGAGCTCTCGGCGCCATTCTAAGTCTGCCTGAGCTTCTTTGATCAGACCTGCTAGTCCTTGAAAATCGGCAAACGAAAGATCAATGGCTAAGCCAATGTCGAAAGTAAGTTTTACCCGTTCGCAATTGGGTGAGCAGGACATGCAGACCATGTGATCGGGGCCGCAAACTTCGAACATTTGCGTTTCATCGCATTGCAGCGGATCTTTCTGCCAGTCTAGATACTCAATAAATGTGTCATCTTCAAGACTTTGCTGCACCAGCAAAACTAGGGCTTGATACTGAGTGTTGTTGAGATAGATGGTGACTTCTTGCCGACGAAAATCGAGTGCGAATTCGCCGTTTTCTTTGTCTAGATATAGATCAGCAAAAGCATTGGCGAAACTGATTTGAAAAGCTGTGCTTGTCTTCATCTTTATCCTGGTTGTTTGAGCCACTGAGCTACATCTTTGGCATGATAGGTGATTACTAGATTAGCCCCTGCTCGGACTATACCCGTTAAGCACTCCATCACAACTTTTTGCTCGTCTATCCAGCCGTTGGCTGCGGCAGCCTTGACCATAGAATACTCACCAGAGACATTATAGGCTGCAATGGGCAATTTAGTCAGATTGCGGGTTTGGCTAATGACGTCAAGATAGGGAAGGGCTGGCTTAATCATAACAATGTCGGCTCCCTCTTGGATGTCTAGCTCGATTTCGCGCAGGGCTTCGCGGCCGTTGGCTGGGTCCATCTGATAGCTCTTGCGATCGCCGAACTGTGGAGCCGATTCGGCCGCCTCACGGAACGGTCCGTAGAGTGCCGACGAGAATTTGGCACTGTAGGCCATGATTGGAATATTTTCGAAGCCATTGGCATCTAGCGCGGCACGAATAGCGGCTATGCGGCCATCCATCATGTCAGATGGAGCAATGATATCGGCTCCGGCGGCCGCTTGAGAAACTGCTGCACGAGCGAGTATCTCAAGGCTAGGGTCGTTAAGAACTTTGCCGTCGTGTACCAAGCCGCAATGGCCATGGTCCATATACTCACAAAGGCATGTATCGGCAATTACCATTAAGTCTGGGAAACGTTTCTTCAACTCTCGGGTGGCGCGCTGCACGATGCCATCGTCCGACCAGGCGCCGGTTGCTTGCGAATCTTTGCTTGAAGGAATGCCAAATAACAACACTGATGTGAGACCAAGGCTTACAGCTTCTTCTGCTTCTTTCAGCATTTCGTCGATGCTTTGCTGATGAATTCCAGGCATTGATTTGATCGGGGTTTTTATACCCTTACCTTCGACAATGAAGAATGGGTAAATGAGCTGTTCAAGGCGCAAATGGGTTTCGCGAACCATGGCACGTAAGGGCGCCTTTGAGCGCAGCCGACGCATACGCATGTCAGGAGTGACTCGAGGCAAGACATATTTGCTTTCGGTCTTGTCTAGCTCCGACGCTGCTTTGTCTAACGCTGCCGCTACGGTCTCTTTCATCAAAAGGTCCTTATTTTTGTGCACAAGCCATATAGATACTAAATATATCGCCTTGACGTGCTGTGGTTCTGCCTATATCTGATTCTGTTCGAATTTTAATGATGCCAAGAGTGAATCTGTCAGGCCCTTGAGAGTGTGCTCTTCTGCGACTACATCAACTCTTCCAAGGCTTTGCTCTGCTGCAGAGGCTGTTATTGGCCCGATTGCTGCTATTTTAACTGAGCCAAGCAGTTCTTCCTTCCCTTCCTTCAGCAGCGCTAACTTCTCTTTATGATCTGGTCCCAGTTCAAGCTTTACTCCCAGTTCAGGCTTTACTCCCAGTTCAAGCTTTGCTTCGAGCTCAAGCTCTAGTCCGAGGTCAAGCAGCTGCCCTAGGTTTCTGGCCGTTTGGCCACTGGCTAAGGTAATTATGTCGATAGCTTGATCTCTAAGGAGAGTTACAAGTTCTCTGGCAAGTTGCTCTTTGTTGCTAGGTAAGCCACTTTCGTAAGCAATTGCTGTGTCAACTTGGGCTCCTGCTGCCCGCAATCCGTCTGCAATCAATAGTCTTCCGATATTGGTCTTGGGCCACAGTAGCCGCTGTCCGGCCAGGTTTATCTGTTGCTGAAACTCAGCTACGAGTGTCTCTGCAACATAAGCTGTCGGCTGGAAAGCCACAGATAGTCCCACTTCAGCTAAGCAGTTGCTAGTAGCTGGGCCGATGCTGGCAAGCTGGCATTGGCTTAAGGCTTGGGCTGGAAGGCCAAGGGCTTTCAGCCGTTGCAATGTGAATTTCACAGCATTTTGACTGGCGAAAATGATCCACTGGTATTGATTCAGTTGGCTTATAGCCTTGTCTAGCTCACTGTAATCAGAGGCTGGGCTCACTGCTAAAAACGCTCGCTCTAGTGTCGTAGCGCCTAGCTCTTGTAGCAGATCGGCAAAGCGGTCTGCCTGCTCTTCCGCTCTGGTAACCAAGACTTTAACGCCCTGTAATGGTTTGTCCTGCATGGTTTGTTGACGCTTAAGTTTTGGGCTATTGTTCTTCTACGGAGGTGATACCACATTTGGTGTGGACAAGCGCAGCTCTTCTAAGATTTTATCAGCCCCAGCATCTTGTATCTTTTTAGCTAGGGCTTTGCCGAGCAATTGGGCATATTCTCTTGGGCCGCTGATTGAGTCGCGATAGATCTCGCTGCCATCTAAAGCAGCAACACAACCAGATAGTGTCAATTTGTCATTGTCGTCTGCTTGCACACGGGCTAGAGCTCCAGCTGGTACGGAGCAGCCTCCGCCAAGAACATCTAAAAATGCGCGTTCAGCAGTAACTTCATCTTTAGTGGCTTTGTCCTCAATGCTGGCAAGCATCGCTAAAATATCCTTATCATTCGCTCTGCATTCCACTGCTAGAGCGCCTTGGCCTACAGCCGGTGTACAAATGTCGAGGTCGAGATATTGGGTAATTTTGTCGTGAAACTCAAGGCGCAACAGTCCAGCTGCTGCCAGGATCATGGCGTCGCATTGACCTTCGTCTAATTTGCGAATGCGTGTGGGGATGTTTCCACGCATATCGACAAACTTCAGGTCTTGGCGCAGAGCGCTAAGTTGTGCCGCTCTTCGTCTGCTCGAAGTGGCGACGGTGCTGCCTGGTGCCAGCTCCATGAAAGAAGCGGCTTTGTTGCTGACGAAAATATCCCGGGCATCTTGGCGATTGAGAACGCAAGCAAGAGTTAGGCCTTCTGGCAGATCTGTTGGTAAATCTTTCAAACTATGAACGACAAAATCAACGCGATCTTCTAGCAGTGCTTCTTCTAGCTCCTTGACGAAAACGCCTCGGCCACCTAGTTCAACGATGGGACGGTCTAGAATTTTGTCGCCACCAGTTGTGATTGGGTGAACTTCGAAATTGGCATCAGGAAAGTTTTTCTTCAGTGTTTCAATTACGACATCGGTTTGTAGGCGAGCCAGTTTGCTCTCCCTCGTGCCAACGCGAATAGTGCTAATTTTTGAACTTTTCACTAAGGCACTCGAAACCATCACTAATTTAAAATCGGACGCTGGACTGTCGGCGTGTTGGCCTCATGAATTTTCTCTTGCAGTGCTCTGTTTTTGCGCGCTTCTGTACAGGCCGAAGACTGCTGTGATGCGAACTTCGCCATGTTGTTTGCCGCTAGGGGTGAAAGAGGATCAAGATTGAAGAGTGTTCGGAGAGCTTCAGCTTGTTGCCTCAAAATCTCATAGTCTTTAGTGGCCTTCAGCTGTACTGTTGGATGATGCAATATCTGATTCACAATGGCTCTGCTGATTGCTTCCATGTCTTGGCCGCTGGCGTTGAGGCCAGGCAAGACGGTGTTTTTTGCCATGTGTTCTTGCCTAATGGCTTCAATTTTCTCACGCAGAATCGCAATTGTCGGCACCACTAACTGCGAGCGTTCCCAGTTGTGATATTCCTCAAGGGTTTCGTAGATGATAGCTTCGGCATCGCCAATTAGGGCTTCACGATGAGCCATATTCTTGGCCACGATTTTGCTTAAGTCATCGGCGATGTATAGTTCGATGCCGTCGAGTTCTGCCACAGAGGGTTCGACGTTTCTTGGTACTGAAATATCGATGATGATTTGCTTGGGCGATTTTTCGTGGCGTTGGCGGGCTAGCTCATCGCGATGTAAAACGAATTGCTTAGCTCCTGTGGCAACTATGACTAAGTCGGCCTGCGCCGCCACGGCTGTGCGTTCTTCAAAGGAAAAGCTAGTTTTTAGGCGCTCTTTGTTGCTGAGCTTATTGCTCAGGAAGTTTTCGATGCGTTCGCCATTGCGATTGAAGAGCATTATCGGCCCTTGACCAGAATCAGATAGAAGATGTTTGGTGCAAATTTGACCCATCTTGCCCATTCCGATTACGGCTACCGACTTGTCTTTCAGGCTGCCGAGTAAATCTCTGGCCAATTCAACTGCTGCAGAGCTGACCGAAACGGCCTTTTTGCCAAGAGTTGTTTCTGAACGCACTCTTTTACCATTGGTGAGAGCCAGTTTGAAGACAATATCGAGAATTGGTCCGGCTGTTCCGTGTTCAAGCGCGGCCTGGTGTGAGGCTTTTACTTGAGACATGATCTGGCCTTCACCTAAAATCATGCTGTCCAAACCAGCCGCTACGCGCAATATATGTAGGACCACGTCATCTCTGAGCAAGCGAAAATTGGGCTTAAGTGCCTCGTGATCGCTCACTGACTGCACTGAGCTGAAAAACAAGTCTATTTCTTTTAGGCCAGCGGCCACGTCGCTTACCACCGCATACACTTCTGTGCGATTGCAGGTTGACAAGATGGCTGCTTCTTTAATATGGGGAAAGCGTTTTAGAGCTTCTAAGGCATGGCCGATGCAAGAATCCGGAATGCAGAACTGTTCCCGGATGGCGATGGGAGCTGAATGGTAGTTGATGCCGCTTACGACTAAGTGATTCATGTTACCTGCGCAGAGCGCTTTCAGAAAGGGAATCTTTCCCTCGACCCAGATTATAGCGACGCTTTAGGCCATTGGACCTGAGTCGATAATCACAGTAAATAAAACGTATTCTCTATAAAAGGTCATGATGACAATTAAAAGGAAAAACGTTTTCTCTTAACCTCCCTATATTAAATCCGATTGTGGCCCGATTCATCCATCTTTCGGTTGAACAGAATCGCCAATTTTGACCATTCTTACATGCTCAATTTCTCACATAAACATTGTTGAATGAATTTGGAGCAGACGATCTGGGTGATTTGCTCGCGGCTTTTGCCACTGTAGTTTGCTCCGACCAGTTTGCCAGCTCACTTCTCAACTCGGGGTGGAAAACCCCCCCTAACCAGGCCATTCCTTTTAGAACTCTTAGGGTAGGCCTTGAAAGCATGTCGTTTTTGGCATCAGGCAGATAATAAATACGATTCTGACGCACTGCTTGGAGCTTGTTCCAGGGCGCTTGTTTGATAAAAGCCTGATTGCGAGCTTCGTAAGGCATGATAATTAAGTCTGGATTGCTCAAGACTAGGCGCTCAAGGCTGAACCTAGGATAGCTGACGTTCATATCTCCGGCTACATTTATGCCACCACAGGAGGTGATAACGCCATTGATAAAGCTCGCTTTACCCGCTGTCATTAGTGGTTGCGGCCAAACGCAATAGAAGACTTTCGGCCTGAGCTTGCTTTTGTCGATAATTTTGGCCAAGGCCTGAAGTTTGGCTTCAAATTTCTGGGCCGCCTCTACTCCCTCTTGGCAGTGACCGGTCAGTTCACCTATTCGTTTTAGATTTTTACCGATATCGGTAAAGTTATTGTTGTCAATAATGACTGTCTTTAGCTGATGATTCTTTATTTTGCTGGCCAGTTCTTCTTGTCCAGAGACAAGCATTACTAGATCTGGCTTCAGTCTGGCGAGGCGCTCTAGATTGGCCGAAATAAAGGTTCCCGCTTTGGTAATCTTGGCTACGTCTTTGGGGTAGTCGCAAAAGGAAGAAACACCAATGATTTGGTCTTTTGCTCCCACAGAGCACAGTAATTCGGTGTTAGATGGGGCTAGAGAAACGATCTGCGGTTTGAAGGTTTGGCCGTTTGGACTTTTGGGACTGTTAGGAGCCGCAGAACCACTAGGATTATTAGGATTATTGGCTAGGGCCGACCCGGCAAAGTCAGTGCTCGACAAACTCGACCAGTTAGACAAACTAGTCCAACTGCCAAAGAATGCTGTAGTTAGTACTAACAAATAGGGAGTTAAAGACGGTTTTCCAGCCATGTTTGGGCTTCTTTCAGGCGCTCTTCAGGAGCGCGGCTTTGTAGGGTTAGAGTACGATCGAGCAATTGCCAATCGAACAGAGTCATTCTAACCAATCGGTCGATTTGTTTTTGGTAGTCGAGGTCGGTCCAGCGAAAACCGTCTTCGCTAGGCGGAAACATGGGCGGGATATAAATGATATCTGTGTACAGAGTGCTCTGCTGTCTCGCTTCGTTGTAGTAGCGCTCACTGTCGTATGTCATTGCTTGACAGATGTTCCAGCGCTGCCAGAGCACCCAGGCATCGATTGTGGAGCGGTCGGCGACAAAGCTGCCAAGAGTGTTTTCTTCAGTAATCTGCGCTTTCAAGACTTGGTTTTTAAAAAGTTCTTGGTCTGGAATTGCGCCAGGATACTGATAGCCCATCTCCAGGCAGAGTTTTCGCCCCAGTTCTGGGATCACTGGCAATGCCAGAAGCGGAGTCAGCGCTTCCACCAGGGTGGTTTTGCCGACTCCGCTCGCTCCAATCACTATTATGCGTTTGCTTATGGTCTTACTCTTGATTGAGATGCTTGTTAGTTATTGGGATTAGCTGGTGGTTGTTGCTGTTGCGGCGGTCTTGCAGCCGGAGCGACTGCAGGAGCCGGTTTGGCTTGATGATTGCTTTCTTCTGGTTGACCGCGCCGGCGCATTTGATCGGCAAGGTCGATGCCAGTAAGGCCCTTAATCATTGTCAGACTTTGGGCGGCAACATTCAAGACGTCTCCGCTTATCTTGCCGACGCCAGTGGTATCACCACCGGTGGAAAGCAAGGTGATGGAACCGACCTTGGCTAGAGGAGAAGCGGCAGCTTGCACCAATTCTGGTAGCTTGTCGATAATCATCTGCATAACGGCAGCATCGTTGTATTGTTTGTAGGCTTCTGCTTTTTTCGACATAGCGTCGGCTTCAGCTTGACCTTTGGCTGCTGTTACTTGGGCTTCGGCAAGACCCTTAGCGCGGCTGGCTTCTGCGTTTGCTATACCCATGGTGCGTACAGCATCAGCTTCGGCTACTGCTCTCAGTTTTGTCGCTTCAGCTTGACCTTGCGCTGCTAGCTTCACCGACTGAGCATCGGCTTCGGCTAACATCGTTCTCTTCAAACCTTCTGCTTGAGTCATCAATCTGATTCTTGATTGCTCTGCTTCAGCTGGCTTGGTGATCTCAGCTTCTAGGGCCACTTGTCGCTTCATAACTTCGACTTGTTGCAGTTCAACTTCTTTTTGCGCTTCCACGATTTTTACTTTCTGCATTTCTTCAGTCAGTTTTTGCTGCGATTGCGCTTTGACAATTTCGTACATCATGTCTGATGAGGCCTTAGTTCTAGCTACTTCAGACTGATAGGTAGCTTGGCTCACTTGGAAATTCTTGGACGATTCTGCCACTCTGGTGTCAGCTGCTAGCTTGGCTTTTGCGCCTTCTTCAGCTGCTTGTGCTTGGGCAATTTGAGCATCTCGTGAGGCGCTAGCTTGAGCGATTTGAGTTTCTTTGGTTGCTTCAGCTTCACCAATTGCAGCACTTCGTTTCGCTTCGGCTGTTTGCTTCTTACCTAGAGCCTCTAGGTAGCCAACTGAGTCGCGAATTTCTTTGATGGTGAATGAATCTACAATCAGACCCATTTTCGCCAAGTCAGCAACCGATACTTCTTGCACTCTTGAAGCGAATGAGTCAAAGCTTTGAATCAATTCTTCAACAGTCATCGTACCTAAGATAGCTCGCAAGTGGCCTACGAGTGTTTCGTGGGCAACTGTGGCAATCTCATCGTTGGTCTTGTTGAGGAAGCGTTCAGCAGCGGTGGCAATGGCCTCTTCGTCGCCGCGCACTTTAACCTGTGCAACACCTTCTACATAGATCGGGACACCATTTTTAGTGATCATTGCGGCGTTTGAGTGCACTTCTATAGTCATTACTTCTAGAGAAAGCAAGTGTCTCTGGTGCATGACAGGAATAACTATTCCGCCGCCCCCTCTTAGCACCTTGATGCCTCCAGGAACAGCTCCGGTAATAATCATCGCTTCGTTCGGGCCGCATTTTTGATAAACGTTGGCCAAGAAGTAGAAGATGCTTAGAATGACGACAAAAGCAATCGCTCCTCCGCCCCAAAGCACAATATTTGGATCCATCTTTGCGTTCCTCCAAAAGCCTTCGAAAAGCCCCTTACTTGGAGCTTCCTCGATGGACTTATTCCCTGTATTTAGTCAAAACCGTTGTCTGTTAGATGTCCTAATGACTTCCTAATAACTATTCAATAACTTCCCGATCCTATACCGCATATGGTGCCTAACAAGGGATTCCAGTTCTTTTCTTTATATTCTTGGCAACCTTTTGTTCCCGATATTTAATCTCTTTATCGGTCGCCGCCAGAGCTTTCGATTTCTGTTCCTTGCATCTCCATTCTGTAGGCTTTTGCGCCATTTTAATGACCGTCAAGCTGCGAGTCTGAAAATGGTTCTACGAGTACGACAGAACCATCTGTTTCGACAATTATCACCTTGGCACCGCGAGCAATTTCGCAGCCCTCCTTGGCTGGTCGTGCTGCTGAATTGAAGCGAGTTAGGCCGATAACGTAGCTAACTTCACCCAGTCGCCCCTCCTTAATAGGTGTGTTAACTTCAGCAATTTGGCCAATTGCTTGCTGCACACTAGTCAAGCTTGAAGCTGATAGCTTTCGTGTGGCCCAGGCGAGTACTGCTTTCATGATGTTCGTGGCTACCACTCCGGCAAGAATTGCTGGGATTAACGTAAGAGGTCCCATCCATGGCAGGGTTGAGCGCACAGCAATGCCGGTCACACCAAAGAAACCTATGAAAATTGAAATGGACATTGGGCTGAAGATACTGAGCAGAGTGAAGTAGAGGTTTTTCTGGCTGTGTCCTTGGCCTTGGTTCAATGCCAAATTAGACTCGTTGCGTCCGCCATTTTCTCCATCTCCGTCGTGATGACCGTTGTGGCCGTCAGTAGTGTGATGCCCCCCGGTCAGTCCACTATGCCCATGGGCGATATGCATGCCGTCGACGCTGCCGCCATCGAGGTGATGGATTCCGTGGGCAGCATCGAGAACTCCTTGGGCATGACTGCCGATTCCGGCTTCTCCGCCGGAGCTATCCGATTGAATTGAATGGCCGTCGCCACCGTCGCTACCGTCGTGACCGAAGTGGCCCATCATCAGGGTAAAGACAATGAAACCCCAGCCAAAAACTGTGCACATCAAGTAGGTTTGCCCGAGAAGGTCGAATCCTGTCATGTTTTAAAATACCGGCGTCAAAGTAAACTGTATTCAATTACTGTCAATTCAGATACCCCGAAAAGATAGCTGGTAAACTCCAAAAACCGGCCCAATACTAAAGAAAAGACTAATCAAGAGGGCGCGGAAGCCGAATGAGAAAATGGCCAATGCGAAAATGAAATGGCTAGTGCGAATATGAAATGACCAATGCGAATATGAAAAGGCTAATGAGAAGCTGGGAATGCGAATGAGAAGACGAGTAAGGCAAATGAGACGATGGAACTAGTCTTTGCCCACAACAATATGGATTTCGATTCTTTGTCGGCGCAATTTGCACTGACAAAGCTCTATCCGACTTGCAAGATGGTGCTGGGCTATCCGCTGACTGGTAATTTGCGCAGCTTTATTAGTTTGAACCGCGGCTATTTGCCCATTGTCGAAATAAAGTACGTCGATCTCACTAAGGTGACGCGCTTCTTTCTCGTTGACTGTCAGCATTTTGAGCGCCTTGATAGCGGCGTGCGCAAGCTTATGGAAGTGACCACTGACAGTGAGCCAGAAAAGAGCAAGCTAGAAAAGAGTAAGGCAGACAAAAGCAAGGCAGACAAGAGTAAGATGGGGTCTGACGTCATTCAACTCTCTCGGCCTCTCACAATTTTTGATCATCACGAAAAAGACAAAAATAGCCTAATTTCTCTAGCTACAGAAGATTCGCAAGTGGAAGTTGTTGGTGCTGCCACCACTATTCTGGTAGAAAAAATCCGCAAGAAAAAAATTGCTTTGTCGCAGTTTGATGCCACTGTTTTAGCCATCGGTATATTTGAAGATACGGGCTGCTTAACCTACGCCGGAACCACATCTCGCGATGCTGAGTGCGTTGCTTTTCTCATTCAGCATGGTGCTGATTTGTCTGTGGTGCGTGAATATATTCGTCCCAAAATTGAACAAGAACAAGTGGCGCTGCTTGAGGAATTGCTAAGTGCCGCTCAGGTTGTAAATGTTCAAGGGCATAAGTTCGTGGTGGCAACGGCCCATGTACCAAAGTATGTTGAAGAACTTGCCTCGCTGACTCGGCAACTACTTGATCTTGAAGCCGTTGATGGTGCCTTCACCGTGGTGCACATGAAGGATCGGGTGCACATAGTCGGTCGCGCCGATCCGCGTATCATGAGCGTTAAACCAATAGTTCAAGCCTTTGGCGGAGATGGTCACCCCGGGGCTGGATCGGCCGTGGTTAAAGGCGGAAATGTTCGAGAAATCGCCGAGCGTATCAAAACTATTTTGCAAGAACAGACGCCACCACAGCCACTTGCTCGTGATTTGATGGCCAGCCCCGTGCGCACAATTAAATCAAGTGTTTCGATGGATGAAGCCGGTCGTATGATGTTGCGCTACGGTCTTGATGGTCTTTTGGTGGCTGAAGGCGAGGAAGTGGTGGGCGTGGTTTCGCGCCGTGACATTGATCAATCGAGTCATCATAAATTGGGTCACGCAAAAGTTTCTGGATTCATGAGCAAACCAGTGATTTGTGTCTCTGAAGACACTCCGTTGAGCAAAATTCAAGAACTTATGGTGGCCGAAGACATTGGTAGACTGCCAGTTCTTGATCAAGACAAGAAACTGATTGGCCTTGTCTCGCGCCGCGATGTGCTTAATAGTTTGTTTGGTGCGCAATATGCAAGGCAAGAAGATGCCGCGGCACAGCGGGGCTCGTCGGCTGCTGGTATTGCTGAGCGTACTGCTGGCATGCAATCTGGCACTAATTCTGGTGCTCTCTTTGAAGCAGGGCGGACGACGACAAATTTGAGCGAGAAGTTAGCTGAAGTGGATAGTGATACTGCTTGGCTCTGTCGAACCATCGGTGAGACCGCTCAAGAACTAGGCATGTCGGCCTACGCGGTCGGTGGTTTCGTGCGCGATCTCTTGCTCAATGTACCTAATTTTGATCTTGACTATGTTATTGAAGGTTCAGCTCAGAAGCTTGCTCATAGACTGATTGAGCTTTATCCCAGCAAATTGGAGCTGGCAGCCACACATGATCGTTTTCAAACTGCCACACTAGTTTATCGCTCAGAAAACGCCGTCGAGCGCGAAGTTGATTTATCCACTGCCCGCACTGAATTCTATGAGTTTCCTGCAGCATTGCCGGAGGTTGAAGCTTCGAAGTTGGAGCAAGATTTGCTTAGACGCGACTTCACCATCAATGCCCTGGCTGTTTGTGTTAACCCGGATCGCTTTGGCAATCTAACCGATCACTTTAATGGCTTGCAAGATCTTGAGCGCAAAATAGTGCGCATACTGCACCCCTTTAGTTTTATCGAAGATCCTACCCGGATGGTTCGTGCTGCGCGCTTTGCCGGCCGCCTTGGTTTTCATCTCGATGCCAAAACCAAAGAGCAAGCTAGACGTGCCAGTCAAATGGGAATATTTGATGACCTAGGTGGCGTGCGCATCAAAGCTGAATTGAAGATGATATTAGAGTCGCCCCATCGTCTGCGCGCTCTCAACTTATTGGCTGAGCAGAGTGGCAATCTCTGTTATCTTGATTCGCGCCTTGAGTATGGCGACGGTGTGCGCAAAACAATCAGACGGGCCGAGCGCTTACTCGGTCGGTACAGTGTGGATGAGCCTTGGGTGGTTTATTTAGGCGCACTACTTTCGGAGTTACCACCGGAGCGCGTCTCTGGTGTGCTAGAGCGTTTAATGCTCACTAATCACCAAAAAGAAGTGATTGAAAGCGGTCTTGAATTACATCGCTTTATGCCTTCTAGCATTGGCGAAATGAAACGTTCCGAACTCTACGACATGATGCACGGAAGGGCTCGTGAAGCTCTCGCTATTGCTGCCGCTGCTGGTCAAGTTGGTACTGATTTGCGGCGCTCGATTAAGCTCTATCTAGAAGAATTGGCTGATACTAAACTCGATATCACGGGCGCTGATTTAATTGCCAGTGGTTTCAAGCCTGGTCCTAGAATTGGAGAGGCCTTGAAGCACGTTTTGGCTGAGCGCCTAGATGGCCAAGTGAGCGGCCGCGAGCAAGAATTGCAAGTGGCCCTTAGTTATATTAAGTAGCCGCTAGGTGCATTGACGAACTGTAGCTGTGAACGAACGACAAAGATCGCACAAGAAAGCATAGTGTGAGTCGAGTTCAAAGATGTCCAAACCTGCTGCATCAATTTGGAATACAAACTTCATTAATCTCTGGCAGTCTGGACATGTCGGATAGTCGCAGTTTTGCAACCAATCGGGCGCGCCTCCAAATTTCGAGTTATGCGTTGTGAGACCATCCAGTAAGAATTCACTAAAGAGAAATGGATCTTGTAGTTCTGAACCAGCTATAAATGACAGATTCTTATAGGGTAGATCGTCAAAGGCCAGAGAAATCGGTTCGATAATGGGTGGATATTTGATATTGTTTCCTGCGTGCCAACTTGCTTGGCCAACGCTATTAATTTCGCAGAAAAGTTCGTCCGTGCGCAGTGAACACTGGTTGCAATAATAGAAAGGGGTGTCCGTCTCTGCCAAGCTTGTGCCCAGTAGTTTCTCGACAATTTGAGGTGCTAGATTCGCCTGAAGAAGCAGTGGCCCCTTGCATAATGGGCAGGCAAGGTGCGCGTCAGTGTATAGCTCCAGCCTGGTTTCTGCTGCGCTATTTGGTTCCGTCAAATTTAGAGTTCTGCTTTGGTGATAGTAGAGATGGCGTTTCTGATTGTCTGGTGTTATTTCCCAACCTGCATTGAGAGCCGCATATTTAAGTGCTTCGGAATAACCTTGTATTTTGCTTTCGTATTTGCCTGTTAGCGAAATTAGCTCAGTTGAAACTTGTTCATCATCAATGAAGGCTAAACGCACAAGCGCTTTTTTGTCACCCTCTTGCAATCTAGCAAAAAGCTGCTTCCTTACCGCTGGACCGGAGCGTCTGAAGATTGCATCTCCGCTTTCTGGGACGTCTAGAAGTTTCAACAGCAACGGCTCAAGATCAAAGTTAGTTAGGCCAGCCATGATGTTTATAACTTCAACAGTGCGTTCCCGCTCTCTCTGTATTTTTGATGACAAATGCTCGCCAAGCTTCTGCGACAGTCTCGCTAATTCGCTCTTTGTCATTTCAGCAACGAGCTCAAACTTCGACTTGGGGTACATTATCAAATTGATGAGCGGATCGCGAAATTGTTGATAGCTAAGGAGTGTAAGCAGTATTTCGACTGGGTCCGTCATGCCCTGATAGGGATTGAGATCTTTTATATTGGCCTTGATGTACCGTTCTTTTGCTGATTTCTCGATTGCGTCGAAGCAAGGCATGCAGTAACCGAGCAAGTGCTTTTCAAATAACGGATTGAGATCGCCCTTGCAATCAGGTTTAATGCATGGGATCCGCTCCTTTTTTGCAGTCACTTCTTGCTCTCTCTCGGCACTGGTCTATCTACTAGAATTGCGTTAATGGTCGCAGCATAATATACACTACAGCAACGCTATGTTTGGAAGACTAAGAAACAGTGCATTACGATTCAAAGATAATTGAAGTCAATGACATTTCCATAAATGTTGTGGTGGCCGGAGAGGGGCCAGCTGTGCTCTTCCTCCATGGCTTCCCTGACTCGTTGCATCTCTGGGACGAAGTGCTACCTCTCTTTGTCGCGGCTGGCCATAAAGTAGTTGCCTATGATCAAAGAGGATTTGGTTTGACTGACGCACCGGTCGAAGAAAGCGCATACAAAATTGATGCCATTATTGGCGATGTCATTGCTGTTTTGAAGGCTCTAAATATTAGTGAGAAAGTGATTGTCGTTGGTCACGATTGGGGCTCTGTTATTGGCTGGCTCTTTGCTATTCGTCACCCGGAGTTTGTGGAGCGCTTGGTGGCAATTTCAGTCGGTCATCCTACTTCTTACCGAAACTCTGGATTGGCTCAAAAAATCAAAGGCTGGTACATTTGGATGTTTCTTTGTCGCGGCCTTGGTGAGTTTCTAATTAGCAGAGATAATTTTCGCTCCTTTCGAAAAATGGGTTCCCGGCATCCGCGGCCAGGCTATAGGGAAAATACAGATCGTCGCGTGCGCGATCTCAGTCGTCCTGGCCGTCTGACTGCTGGTCTCAATTGGTATCGTGCCAATGCCCGTGATTTGTTTCTGTCTGAAACGGGTAATTGCACAGTGCCCACTCTGGGCATTTATGGCCCAGATATTGCCCTAACAGCTGAACAGATGATCAGCAGTAAAAACTATGTTGATGCCCCCTGGCGTTATGTAGAAATGACCGATTGTACTCATTGGATTCCGCTAGACAAGCCAAAAGAGCTAGCGGAAGTTGTCATCGAGTGGTTAGGCGGCGTTTAGAGGTACACGTGAAGAGGTGCTGGGATATAGAATGAGTTATTGTTATTCTGAAATATTAATTGAGAAGTGACTTTGAGTATCCGTTCAAGACAAGTGTCTTTCAGTTTGGGAGTTTTGGTAACTCTTAGTGCCGCCTGGATTAGCTTCCACTCAAAAGATGCCAAAGATGCAGCTAAACCGGATAGTGAGTCAGGTGCGGCTGCCGTTTCCATCGATCAGGCCACGGACGAAATGGTTGGCCCAAGCCCTGAGCCCGAAGAGTTTTCAGTTGATGGTGTCTATCCTCGAAGTGTACGTGATGCGCAGAAGAAAGTTCTCTGGGGTTACATCGACCGTTCTGGAGAATTTGTTATTCGACCGCAATTCGATGAGGCCTGGCGTTTTGATAATGGTCTGGCTTGGGTTGTGAAGGGTGATTTTCGTGGCCACATAGATCGTAGCCTTAATCCCGTTTCTGACAGAAAGCGAACGGAAAAGTATAGAGATCGAGATTACGAGCGCTATCGCATAGACTTTAAGAAAGATATTTTTGATGTAACTGGAACCAAGGTTGTAGCTCCAGCAGCTAAGGGCGTGACTGTTTTTCGCTTCTCGGATGGCCTGGCGCAGATCATCTTGCCAATCGATTTGTGTCGTAAGTTCTATCCCCAGTCGGTCGAGAAAATTGACGTCGATACTCAGTCGCGTGCTAGTTGTGGATATATCAATGAGGAAGGACGCATAGTTATTGAGCCTAAGTATGAAATGACTGGTCCATTTCATAAGGGTTCAGCTCTTGTGCGAAAGAAGAAAATTTGGCTTTTGATTGATCGTCGAGAGCAAATTCTACAGACGTTTGAAAACAGACATGTGGAGCAGTTCTCAGAGGATTTGGCTTTAGTGTGTGATGGCAACGATAAGGGCTTTATCGATTGCTTTGGAAAGGCAGCTTTTAAGCAGAGATTTCCAGATGCTGGTTCTTTCTCAGATGGTATTGCTGCTGCTGCTGTGAGTCTATCTGAGTCAGAGAAACTCAAGTTGTTAGCCAAAACTCATGAATGGACATGCGGCTATATAGACAAGACAGGCAAACTTGTAATTCCAGCAAAATACTTGGCGGCACGCCCCTTTCACGACGGCCTAGCAGCTGTCTTGGTCGGTCTCAAGTGGGGCTACATAGACACCAGAGGACAGATTACGATTAAGCCGCAATTTGATGATGCCCATACTTTTTCTGACGGTTTGGCCGCCGTTAGAAATGCTTACCTTTGGGGTTACATAAATAAGACCGGGGCTTATTCCTTTGCCTCCAAATACGGTGATCTTTGGGCGCCCAATGCTCAGCGTGACTATCTTGAGGTTAAGCCATTTAAAAGCTCTCTTACGCTTGTAAGAGCACCCGGGGATCGTTGGCGCTTTATTGACCGCACCGGCAAGGTTCGAACCGATATCAGACCCGGACATCCTCAGCATGCAGAAAGTCAATTTCGTGATGGGTTCGCGTTGGCAAAAACTGAACCGGATCGAGAATATGGATTCATAGATATCAACGGGTGCTTAGTCCTTAAAGGCTGTAACGCTGATGGACCCTTCTCGGAAGGCCTGGCGCAAACATTGACCTACGGAGAAAAATCTGGAGAAATTCGCTATTGTGGTTATATCGATAAGACTGGCAAGATGGTAGTGAAACCAGTCTATTTCTTGGTTCATCCATTCTGTAATGGTTTTGCATCTGTTTCCCACGGCCGTTGGGGACAGCCCAATGGATATCATGGTAAATGGACATTCATTGACAAAACGGGGCGAGAGATTTCGCCTCTGATCTTCGATGACGCTAAGGATTTTACAGAGGGTCTTGGTCTCGTAAAGGTTGGCGCGAAGTGGGGCTTTATCAACACTAGCGGCAAAGTGGTTATTACTCCTGCCTATGATGGTGCCTCACAGTTTTCTGATGGCCTGGCTATGGTTCGAATCGGAGACAAACATGGATATATCGATCACCGCGGCGAGTTGGTTATTCCAGCCACATTTTCCAGTGCTTGCTCTTTTTCGGATGGTCGCGCTCTTGTAGTCTTTCCCAATGAAAGAGCTACCTATTTTCCTTCTAACTGCGAGTACTGAGGGCTAAAGGCATCGAGTCAGAAATCAATTCGCACTAAGTTGTGCCCTGAGTCTTCAAGTTCAATGTAAGAGCCTGCTGTTAGCATTGTTTTTAGGCTCTCGGTTAGTTCTTCGTACATGGCCGCACTGTCTGGGCCGCTAAAGAATATAGTGTGGTAGCCGATGCCGACCTCGTGTCCAGACCAGCGACCTAGAAGGTCCGTTTCCAGAATTTTTTCAATTCGATCTTCTATATAGTTGCATCTGACAAGTTCTTCTTCGTTGTCGAATTCACCGATTGTTTTGATGTGAATACGAAGTTCTTGTAATGGTTCATTTGCTTGCGGTAGTTCTCGCTCCGCGTTGTGTTCTGCGGCGCTTCCGCTTCGCTCTGGGCGTTCGTTGTCTTCTGAATCTCTAGTCTGAGCAACAGTAGTTTCCCTATCGGGCATGTTTTGACTAAACTTGAAAGCATTACCCGTGCCTGATCGTTTTAGTGCAAGAGTATTTTCAAATTGAGAATTGTCGGATCGCAGACCAATGAGCGTTGGATGGCCTATGAAACACTCTATTTGTGATGCTGTCAGGCTTTTGAGTTCGAACAACAAAATTTCTTCAAGCATCGGCGCGGCTGCGGCACCGGTCACATTATTTAGTCGTTTCAATGTGCTTAAGTTGAGTCTGCGTAGTTTTGCTAGATTGGCAAGAGACGGCAGTGACTCGAGATTGTTGAGGCCCGTAATTTGTAGGTACTCCAAATGTTTGCAGTCTGCAATCTCTGAAAGGTCGGCTATCTTGGGCAATCTTGCGAATCCTAAATATTTTAGATGACCTATGTCATTTAAGGCAGATAGATTTTGTACTTTGCAATCAGCAATAGCCAGTGATTGCAAATTTTCTAGAGCGGTGAGCGAAGTTAGATCTTTTAGTGTTATCTCACTGATTAGAAGTGCTCTTAGTTGCCTTAGATTCGGAATCTTGTCTAGTGGCTCATAGTGTCCGATTAGCTTGAGTGATTGGAGTGACTTGAAATGTCTAAGAATTTCCAATGACGGCTTCTTCGTTGCGCCGCGCAGATCTAGATCTAGTCTAATCAATTCTGGGGACAGGCTAGTAAGACCAGTTAAATCTGAAAACTCACCGTGTTCGAGGCAGACTCGGTGTAAGTACCGGAAATACTTGAGGAATTGAAGGTCGCTTCCTCTAAAGCCTGAGTCTTCATAGCCTTGTATTCGCAATGTTGCTTTTGGGGCTCGCAACATTGCGTTGGCGATCTCCACGTATTTATCTACGGGCATGCCCATATTGACGCAGATATTGAGAGTATCTGGGCCAATTTTTGCCAGCTGAGTTTCGGTGAAAGGTGGATTAACGCACCACTGGTAAGGGTTGAAACTAGCAAACACAAGTTCTTCTTCTGATAGTGGTTCTGGCAATAGAAGAGATGCTGGTTCTGTCAGTGAAATTGAAGGCTCATGTGAGATGAGTGAGAGGTCGATTTTGGGTATTGGGAATTGATCGACTAAATCTTGTGCTGGCTTAGCACAAAGATTGTAGTGCTTGCATGCTGCTAGGATTATCTCTGCTGCAATACCGGTCTGGAAATCTGCGAATTCATCAGCGCTCATATGGCGAAAGTCGTCATAGTGAATCTTGCGACTGGCAAACAGTTCGCCCTTGTAAACTCGAAAAGTTGGCTCTGTATCTCTATCCCAAGGAACGCAGAGATCTAGTGTGGCCACAAGTGCTTTGTAGGGTGTCTTGTTGAAGAAGCCAGTTTCTATGAGCACTGGAACGATTCGTTCGACAAGGGTTTGATTTTGTGCCGGTGAGCCCTGTGGCGGCCAGATCCGCCTGGCTTCATTTCGCTTTTCGATTGGCTGTATTATATGTTGTCCAAGATTTATCCCGAAAAGCGCTGGCCATTGCGTTTCGGTGAATGCTTTAGTTGGTTTGGAGTCAGGCTTGGGCATCTTTTCTCCCACACTTACTTCAACCACGATCTCTTCTGCAATTGTGCCGCCGACGGCACAATCATTTGCACGGCATTTGGAATTGCTTTGATATGCATTGGCGTCATGCCGCAGGCGTCACCGTCAATCATTGCTAAGCCCTGGTTTTGCTGGCTGCGGCCATCTGTTTGACCAGTTAGGGCATATTTGATTTTGTGATAGCCCTGTTCTATAAAAGAAAGTGGTTTTCTTCGTGGTACCACTTCAATCACGACTTCTTGCACTTTTTTGATGTAATAAGGTGCAGTGTTTCCTGTGATGTTTGGGCTCAAGCCCGTGGCAAAGTGAAAGCCATATTTCAAGTAATCGCCGAATTCTTTCGGTGCCAAGACGCAAAGGTCCAGCAGCCCGTCGTGCATAGAAGCCGATTCGGAGAGCATGCCGACCCCAAGATCGGCAATGTTAGTTATGAAGATACCAGAGGCAGTTACTCTAAATTCTTCACCATCGGCGGTTACTTTGAAAATTACTGGCGCTTGGGCCAGGGTTTGCACCATTGAACCGGCGTAGGCCAACATCTTCCAGTTTTCTTTGTCTGCCTTGCCTGGTGTGACGATAGCATCTGAGAGAGGGCCTACTCCAGCGGCAGCGGCGAAGTAGTTGCCGTTCATTATGCCGAGGTCTATTTTCATGGCATCGCCGTTCAAAATTACGTCGAGGGCAATGTCCACAGGGTCTGATAGTAAATTCTCTTCAAATATTTTGAGATTGCGAGCCAGCAGGTTACCTGTGCCAAGGGGCACGATTCCTAATTTAGTTTCGAGCTTTTGGCTAGCTAGGGCGTGAATAACCATGCGTACTGTGCCGTCTCCACCGGCAGCGACAATTATGTCGAAGTCACGACTAAGGCCTTCAAGTAAGTTGTCATGAGTCGTGCTGGCTGTGGTGGAGACCGTAGTGACCTCGTAACCACCCTCGGTGCATAGGCGGTGAACGCACCCACCCAGCCACATCTCGGGGCCAGCGGCTGAACCTGCTGTGGGGTTATAGATCAGTAAAGCTGCGGGCATATTCGGGGCCTTTGATGCGGTCTATGGTGCTTTCTCTTGTTCTTTCGGACTTTCTCTCGGCTGTTGGCTGAAAAGTTCATTCGTGCATTTTAGATACTTTCTTTCATACTTTCTTACATTCGTTACTTAGCGACCTATCTTGCTTGCGATAGAAGTCAATAGCAAGTAGAATCATCGCTCTTGTTGCTTGTGCGGCAGATAACAATTGTTCTTGTTCACTGCTTGTATCTCTCTCGTGGTAGGCTTCTATATCTTTCTTATCGCTACCTAATCTGTAAGTAATGTGATACCGTTCTCAATGGCACGGTTGACAATTAAATGGATTTCAGTATTGTATTCCACACGACAGTAATTACACGCGATGGTAATTCGGCACGACGGCAATTCGACACAGCGGCAATTTCCTCTTCGCAAGACATTTGGTCTTCCGATCAGAAAGGCAGGAATCTAGTGAAATTTCTCGGTAAATCGGTAGCTGCTTTAGTTTCAGCAGCATCCGTATCTATGTCGCTTTCGCTTTTTGCAGGTACATCTGACTTAGGTCAGGCAGCCTTTGCAAAAGGCCATCATGAAAGTAAGCATGAAAACATTTCTGAAGAGCTTATGCACGGCAAGACCTACACAGTTGCCCGTGTATCTATCAAAGCAACACCTGATAAAGTCTGGCAAATTCTCTCCGATTACGATAATGCACCAAAAGTTTTTCCTCAGCTGAAGAAAAGCAAATTGATGCAAGACCATGGCTCCAGCAAGATCGTTAAGCACGTCTTAGCTCCCTCTGGCCTGCCTGGTACTTATGAGTACATTGTGGAAGTGAAAGAATCGGCTCCTCATTCGTTGGAATGGCACCGCATTTCTGGTGCTTTCAAGCAAGTTGATGGCTATTGGAAGTTAGAGCCACTAGATGGTGGTCACACTACTTTAGTTACTTATGCTAGTTACGTTGATGGCGGATTCTTGATGCCCCAACCATTGGTTCGTCGCCAGTGCCGCATTGATATGCCTGAAGTGATGACTACACTAAAAACTCAAGCTGAAGTTCATTCTGGTGTTCAAATCGCCGGACGGCCGCAGGCTCGCGGTCAGTAGAATATTGCAGAGCTACTATTTAACAGGCACTTCAGGTAATGAGGTGCCTGTTTTTTTTGTCTAGAATTTGGCTTCGAGCTAAATTTAGATTCAATTTTGACTTTAGTGCTGAAAGCAGAACTTTAGTCCCACCAGAATGTCCACAGGCTGCTATTGAGAAGTTCGTAGGCATAGGGAGCTAATTCGCCTTCGGCTTGCTCTACCCGGTCGCTGCAATAGCCGTAGTGCTCGCGGGCAGCCTTCAGGGCCTGTTCTTTGGTCATCGGTGGTTCTTCTACAAAGCATTCAATTACGCTTGGCTCGATTGCCATTAAGCAGGCCCCGTAGATTTCGCTCCAGCGCTTGAGCATGGCGCAGTGTTCTGGCGAATTTGGGCAATTGGCTTCACCGCCAAATCGCAACAGAATAGGAATCTCATAAGATTTTGTCGTCGGTAACAAGCCGATGTAAACACGCTCGCCAAGAGTCATTTTGTGTTGGTCTTGGTCCCAGTTGTTGATGGCAAGCGGTTGATCTTGTAGCTCAAATAGCTCTGGCTCTGTCACTAGGCCTACTTTGATAGCAGAGGGCCATTCGCCAGTCGGGCAAACAAAGCGCTCAAGTCGTTCGGCAAGCCAGTTTTGACAATCAATATTGTTCGCTTGGGCGATTAGTGCTTGGGTGGAAGCCGGTGGCTCCTCGCTCAAGTCGCCTAGGTGCTCCATCAAGAGTTCGAAAGAGTGATCTGTGCCAAGAATTACTGGTGTGAAATGCAACGCATTTTTATTGTCAGCTGATGCTTTGGCGGTCTTAGAGAAGACTTCGCGTAGACGATGCCAACAGTCTACTGCTTTACTACCGCTGGTTTGGAAGGCGAACATAGTTTGGCCATCGGCCAGCGCAATTTCTAGAAGTGACTGGTGGTCTACATCTTCTTCATTTAATAGAGTTCTAACTTGGGCAAGCATATGGTTAAGTTTGTGAGGAGGAGTTCAGATTAGCCTTTCCGAATTATCGCACTTTGCTGATAGAATGACCTTCTTCTGATGAGGAGAGGTACCGAAGCGGTCATAACGGCGCCGCCTCGAAAGCGGATGGGCGCAAGCCACGTGGGTTCAAATCCCACCCTCTCCGCCATTTTTGAGAACTGAATAGTATTGTACCTTTGAACAGTCGTAATCTGTGCAATTAAAACGACTTTTGCACCAAGTTGGGGCACCATTTGCGACACCATAGACGTTTACTGATGGTCTTTGATTCATTAGTAGACAGTGATTGATATGTGGCTGTTATCTGGAATAGCGATCGGCATTTTTGCCGCCAGATTTGTCTACAAGATCGTTGGCCAACTGCTTGTCTGCTTTTGCTAGCTCTGTTCTACCGAGTTTCTCGTATATTTGTGCTCTTTGGAAGAGATATGGAATTCTCTCTAGTGGTCCTATTGTTGGCATGAGCTTGGTCAGGCTCACTACGGCTTTTTCGAGTTGGCCGTTGCGTTCCAGCACCCGCGCTTGATCTTTATATCCTGGCATACAGCCTAGGGCGATGCCGCGGTTATAGTCGGCTAGGGCTAGGTCGTCTTTGCCTTGGCTATCATAGATACGACCTCGGGCTACCAATGGCCATCCTATCTTAGGTTTCAGCTTCGCTGCAGTGGTAAAGTCTGCTTTGGCCAGTTCGAGCTTGCCTAAGATTAAGTAGGCATCCGCCCTCCGAGCATAGAACAGTGCTGCTTTAGGGCTAACAGCAATTGCTTTAGTGCACAGAGCAACTACGGTATCGAAGTTTTCGTTCTTATACTGGTTGTCGATCTGCCTTTTTAGTGATGCCAAATGAGGCGGGCAGTACCATAGCTCACTTTCGTCCGCGGCTTTGAGGCTAAATGCGGTGGTAGCACTAAGTAAGAGAGAGAGCAGAAGCGGAATCGACCAGCGGAATTGGCCTGAAAATGCTCGACTAGCGCTCTGTAAAACTTTCATTGAAATCTTCGACTGGGTGGGCCATACAGCCATCCTACCCGAAATGCTGGGGGTAAGTACGTATTTTCCCGATTGCTTGACTACTCGGCGAAAGGTATTGTCATTTTCATAGATGGGCAATTTGAGGCGTTAATGCAAGGCCAACCTTTCGAGTTAAAAAGCGAGTTGAAAAGCGAGTCAAACAGCAAAAAAGCTGGCGAAAGAGCCCATGAGCGGCCCGTTGCACAGTCACTTAGTTTTCTCGACGTCGTTGCCTTTGATGACCAAGCAAAACAATCAAATCAGTCCCCAAAATCGGTTGCTTCCCCAGGTAGCGCCAAGGCTCCTCCTGAAGTTGCTACAGCAGCCTGCCCCACCTCGGCGGAATATGAGCAGCGAATCAATCAAGTGGCACGCCGCATATTTGACCCGACTACGTTGGGCGATTTGAATGAGCTTAAAACCAAGTACAACTGCGATATTCAGCGCACTAGTGACCCAATTAAATATGTGAAATTGGCCCTAGATGTAGATGATAAAGATCCCTACACTTCCTACATCACGCCCGATGCCTTTGCCAAGTTTATGAAAGCGCAAAAAGGAGAGGTAGTCGGAGTGGGTGTGGAGTTTGTCATGCCGACGGCAGCTGACGATAAAACGGGAAAGAACCCGCCTCTTATTGTGCAGAGTTTCGATGGCACTGACGCACGTGGTCGTGGGTTGCAGCCTGGAGACCAGGTCTTGGCCATTGATGGCAAGGATATGCAGGGTAAGAGCTGGCGCGATGGCGCGAGTGCCCTTGGCGGCGCCGACCATACACCAGTAAAACTGCGAATTTTGCGCGATGGAAAGGTTAGTGATGTGGTTCTCACTCGTACCAGTGAAGAGCCAGTAAACGTAAGCAGTGAGATGGTTGACGGTAAGTTTGCTCACATTAAAGTACGCACTTTTATGACCGACGACACTTCAACACAGATAGAGCAAGCCGTAATTGACAACCCTGATGCTAAAGGCTATATTCTCGATCTGCGACACAACAATGGCGGTTTGCTTCACCAGGCTTTTACTTCGGCATCTGTGTTCATGACAGATGGCAAGGTCGCCACAATTAAGACAAGATTGGATTCTGATCCAGCGCACCCTTTGTACGAAACCGATGTTTATCGAATCGGCCGAGATGGCATCACAAAAACCATCAATGACCAAAAAGCGCTCCCGTACTTCCAGCGGCATCCGGACCGCGTTGATAAGCCTGTGGTAGTGCTCGTTGATCAAGGCACTGCATCGGCAGCGGAGATTCTGGCTGGTGCACTGAAAGATTCTGATGGTGCCTATGTTGTTGGCACTCCTACTTTTGGAAAGGGAATTGGCCAAACAGTTTTTCCTGATGCTTTCAACAATGGTGCCACCAAAGTAACTACCTTTAGATATTACACACCATCAGGCCTCTGGCCAGGTGATGGTCACGATTCTCGCATTGGCTTGCAGCCCAATCTAGTAGTGGATAATCCGACACCGCAGCTATACAACACTAAAAAAGACAGCCAGATTAATGCCGCCATCGGCTACCTGCGCACTAAGGTGCCAGCTGAGAAGGGCCAGCGTTAGTCGTTGATTAATACTCTGTGCCTGCCGAATAGTGCCCAACACTTACTAAACTGACCGACTGCTCGCCAAACTTTAAACCCTACTGTCTATGCTGACTACAGTAACAGGAGTTAAGCAATGCTTGGACGCGGATTTGGCCTATTTGTATATGCCACCATATTGTTAATGGTGATTGTTGCATTTTTCTTTGGAATTCTTACCTGGCTTAAGGTTCCAGCGGGAACAACAGTCGATTGGATTATTGGCGTTGCCTCAGCCTGGTGGTTGCTGATTATCACAACAGCTCCGTGGAATGTTTATTTTGAGTCGTTGTCGGTGCTTGATGAAGCCAGCAATAGTAAGAAGGCTGGCATAGATTTCGATAATACTAAAGTCAAATTTGTCAAAAGGCTCAATACAGTGTCGCTAGTGCTTGCAATTGGCTTGCACGCAGTTTCTTCGCTTGTCTTGTTTTATCTATCGGCAGCTCATATTACGCCCGTTGGTTACTATGGGGCGGCGGCTGCGGCACTGCTGACGGTGCTAAGGCCAGCGCTTCGAGCTTATGAATATCTCTGGCAAAGGTTGAGAGAAATCAAGCAGAGTATTAGTTATCCGCGAGAAGATGTGATTCAGCTGCGAGCTAGAATTGAAGCTCTTGAAGGCATGCAGCGCAATATCGATGTATTGCTAGACAGTCATAACCCGTCTAGCATACCTGCTCGCACCAATCGAGAGTTGGCAAATCTAAAAGCGATATTTGAAGACCTGGCGCAGAATTACACTAAGTTATTGCAAGACAATCGAGCTGAGCATGAAACTCTTCGTCGTGAAGGGCAGAGCGCAATCAGCAAACTTTCGTCTGATAGTCAGTTCCTCGATCATGTCCGCGAAATCGTGCGCATGATCAAGTCTGCCTAGGCGAGCGAAATGCTTTTCCGGCCTGTCTGTCTGTCTGTCTGTCTGGTCCAGTTTTAGTGCTCGGAAAACTCTTTCATCACCTGGCCGTAGCGCTTGCCAACGGCACCACATACGATATCGCACAATTGATAAATTGTGCTGTCGCCAATGCTGTAGTAAACAAACAGACCCTGCCGGCGCTTTTGCACAATGCCTTGCTCGGCCAAGACCGAGAGGTGCTTGCTGACATTAGCCTGGCTCATGCCGCTTAGTTCGCAAAGTGCTTGCACCGATTGCTCGCTATTAAATAGATGTTGCAGTATCTGCAAGCGCGAGGCGTCTGAAAGGGCACGGAAGCGAGCAGCGACTATTTCGAGCGCTGGCCTCGATAGCGGTTTGTTTTTGTCTTTCACGATGGGAAACCCTGATTGCTGTTTCCAGTTTACAACTGTATGGTTAATTCAGCAATCAACCTTCCGGTTGATTCGCTATATAACCAATTGGTGATATAGTGGATTTGTTGGCGAGAAAAAGTTGTTGACGAAAGAAATTTATTGATGAATGAAAGTTATTGGCGCCAGAAAATCAATGACGCCAGAAAAATTGTTAGAAAGAGGGCTTAGCTATGTCAGAATCGTCCAATTCCACTGCTTGTCAGCAGGTCGCTTGTACCGAATTGGCTCCTAAAGTTGCAGAATCGGTGCTCTTAGATGTGCGCAGCCCAATCGAGTTTGAGACCGAACACATTGCCAACTCCATTAATGTGCCATTGAATGAGCTTGAGGCTCGTTTTGAGGAAGTGCCGCGAAAGGGTCAGTTGGTTGTTATCTGTAGGTCTGGCAAGCGTGCTGAGCGTGGCGCCTATACTTTGCTGGGCCGTGGCTTTCAGCCCCAGGTTCTAGAGGGTGGCATCGTCGCTTGGCGTAAAGCTGGCTTGCCGGTAAAAGAAGGCAAGAAAATGCTGCCGATTGAGCGCCAGATTCAATTGGTTGTTGGGATAGGCGTTCTTACCGGAGTAGCTATGGGCGTTTTCGTCAATCCCTGGTTTCTCGTCATTCCTGCATTCTTTGGCGCCGGGCTGACTTTTGCCGGCCTTTCTGGTACCTGTGCTCTTGGTCTTCTATTGATGAAAGCGCCCTGGAACCAGCTGCCGATTAGTATGGCTCCAGCTAAATGTGACAATCCAAAGACCAACGGTGGAGAACCAAAAGCAAAGGGCGGCTGCTGCGGTTAGGCTGCACCGGGCCCTGACATAAGTCACTAGAAAATTTCATATAGATTGCAGATTAACTCTGTACGGCAATTACATGGAACTCATTCAGTAACCAGCAGTCGTGCAGGAGAACACACGCTTAGGAGGAGTCATGAAAGTGTCGTCAATTAAGGCCAAAAAGATTGTCATCGTCGGCGGCGTTGCTGGTGGCATGAGTGCTGCTGCTCGGGCCCGGCGCCTATCAGACGATTCTGAGATCATAGTGTTTGAGCGCAGTGGGTTTGTTTCTTATGCTAACTGCGGCTTGCCCTATTTTGTCGGTGGCGAGATAGAGTCGCAAGATAAGCTAATTGTGGTCACTCCTGAAGCATTGAAGAAAAAGCTCAATCTTGATATACGCATCAACCAAGAAGTTGTTGCCATCGATGTTGAGGCCAAGCTAATTACGGTCAAAGATAGACTAAGTGAGAAGACTTACCAAGAAAGTTATGATGACCTAGTTCTGGCTATGGGTGCTGCTGCTATTCGACCAACTGTGCCAGGAATTGATTTTCCTGGGCTCTTTGCTCTGCGCAGCATTGAAGATGTGGAGTCTATTCAATCATGGTTTGAAGCTCACAATCCGTGCACTGCCGTGGTCGCTGGTGGTGGCTTCATTGGTCTGGAGATGGCTGAGCAGCTAGTACGCCGTGGTCTTGATGTGACGCTAGTCGATAGTAAAGATCAGGTCTTAGCACCACTTGATGTTGAAATGGCTGAACTTGTACATAAAGAGTTGGCCAAGCAAGGTGTGAAAATTATTCTCGGCCAACCAATCAATGGTTTCCTCGCACCAGGAGCCCCGGTAGCTGGTGCAGAGACTTCTGCAGAAGCACCTGGTGACCACACTCCAAAATCGTGTTGGGTGGTAGCTGGTCTGCACAAACCAATCCAAGCCGATATTGTTATTCTCGGGCTAGGAATTAGACCAGAAGTGACCTTAGCTCGCAATGCTGGTTTAGTCATTGGTGACCGTGGTGGCATTCGGGTAGATGAAAATTTACAGACGAGCGCGCCTAATATCTGGGCAGTTGGTGATGCTATTGAAGTGCGCAATCCGGTTAGTGACTCGTATACACTAATTGCATTGGGTGGGCCGGCCAATCGCCAAGGCCGAATTGCGGCAGACAATATATTGGGTGCTCATGAGGTCTATGCTGGCACTTTAGGTACGGCTATTCTGCGCGTGTTCGATTTAACCGTAGCCTCGGTCGGCCTCAATGAAGTGCAGCTCAAGAGCAGCAGTATTCCATACGAAGTAGTTCATGTTCATCCTACTCAGCACGCGGGCTACTACCCTGGCGCTGAGCGCCTCAATATCAAAGTTCTTTTCCATAAAGAAACTGGCCGCATACTTGGGGCTCAGATTGTTGGTCAAGAAGGCGTAGACAAGCGCATCGACGTCCTTGCCACAGCGATGAAGGCAGGCATGACTATTCGCGATTTGGCAGAGCTGGAGTTAGCCTACGCTCCTCCGTTTGGTTCAGCCAAGGATGCCATTAATTTGGCAGGAATGACCGGGACAAACGTTCTAGACGGCTTCAGCGAGCAAGTGCAGTGGCATCAAGTTAGTGATCTGAGTCGAGCCGGTTACTGTATCGTTGATGTCCGCAGCAGTGGCGAGCGAGAGCGCGGTTTCATTGCTGGAAGTATTCATATTCCGCTGCCTGATTTGAGGGAGCGAATTTCGGAAATACCAGCAGAAAAGGAAATTATCACCTATTGTCAAAGTGGACAGCGATCGTACAATGCCGCATGCCTTCTGAAGCAAAATGGATTTAGAGTAAAGAATCTGTCTGGCGGTTATCTAACTTGGAGCTCGATGCAAAACAGCGCAGGCAAACATGCTATTTGGCAAGAGCAAGTAGCTGCAGCTCTAGTAAGTTAAAAGGTTGGTAAATATGAGTCATTCAAGTAAGCTGTTTGAAGCAAAGAAAATAATAGGAAAGGGCGGAGGTTCTATGAACGATATGATTTGGCTGGTGGGCTTCGTGCTCTTATACTTCGCCTTGCAACTTTATATATTGCCGAAACTCGGCATCTCTACCTGAATGTCCCGTAGCTGCTCGGTCGAGCAGCCAAAGACAAAAGCAGGCGAGCCAAAGAAAGATGAATTTGTCCTACCGGAGTCAATTAATCATAATGAAGCGAGCAAAGGCGATTAAGTTTAGTCGCTTGCTGCTTGTCTCCGCTCTAGTTCTGTTGTCGCAGACAGCTGCACTTTATGTGCCGGCTAGTCCCGCTGTGGCTGCCGATGCCTGCCAGATCGGATCACCTTGTGCAAGCGATCCAGCCTGTAAGATCGTCGGCAATACTCACATGCTGGAATGGAAAAGTGCAGCACCGGCAAAAATTATTGTGGTCTGCATTCATGGCCTTGGGCTGTGCGCTATGGCATATAAACCGCTGGCGAAAGAATTTTCAGATGCCGGAATTGATGGCTATGGCATAAATGTGCGCGGCTTCGGCCCTGATAGAGAAAAGTCCGAGCGAGCAAAACTAAACTGTATTGATACCGTTGGCGACATCGGTAAACTGTTGGCCGAAATTCGCAAACAATATCCTGACTACAAAGTATATTTGCTTGGTGAGTCAATGGGTGGAGCTCTGGCAATTAGGGCGGCTGCTGAGAATGCCGATTTGATTGATGGGGTTGTCTGTTCCGCCCCGGCGTGGAAGTTGCTCAAGACGCGGAGCACGGCAGTCAAAGGTGTCGTTGAGTTGTATTTGTTTCGCAGCCGTAAGCCTGGTATTGCTTCGCGTGGGGTAATTCACCAAGCCACATCTGATCATGAGCTGAGGGCGCATTGGTTAGCTGGGCAGTCACATAAAATGAAACTCTCCCGCAAAGAAGCAACCGACTTTGTGCGCTTCGTTTCTAAGACTGATAGTTATGCCAAAAAACTTGATAAACCAGTGCTAGTAATGCAGGGGCTCGATGACCATCTTGTCTCACCGAAGGCGGTGGCTAAGCTGTTCGGCGATATTCCTGCTAGCAACAAAGAGTTTCTAATCGATGCTAAAGGTGAGCATCTTTTGCTGGAAGAAGGAAAGTTTTCGCCTGTGCTATTAGAAAGATTGGTTACTTGGTTGAAGGCTGATCAAGCCACATCTAAATTGGCTTCTACTAAACTGGCCTCAACTAAGCCGGTTGCAGTTATCTCTGTGATTAATAATCAGACCATGTCGCCTACGGCAACCCGGCGCCTGTCAAGGATGCAGAAGTTAGCTGAAAGCGATCACGTTGTTCGCTGGGCTGGTGCCTTGAAAAATGTGCACCAAGGCCTAGATTTTAGCGGCAAGATTGACCTGCCCCCACTGGTCGGTTTGCCTCACCTCTATGCCGTTGGTCCTTTGGAAAATTTGCAGGGAGAAGTTACTATCTGGGACGGAAAGCCGTTAATTTCGCGGGTGTTGGATGTAACCAAAGATGGTCAGGTCAGGGTAGATAATAATCTGGTAGGCAAGGCCTGTTTCTTAGTGTATGGTCAGGCCCAAAGCTGGAAGGAGTCTAAGTTAACTTCGTCTTTGACTGCTAGCCAGGTAGATCAAGTTGTCAAAGATTCTGCTACTGAATACGGTATCAATACTAACAAGCCATTTCCGTTTTTGATTGAAGGTGTGGCCAAGACGGCTCGCTATCATGTTATGAATCGAACTGAGTCTGTACCGCCAACCCCTGGAGCCGAGACGCACGAGAGGGCTAAAGTGCGCTTCACTCTCCAAGATATGCCAGTCAGTCTTCTCGGCTTTTATTCTGAGCATCACCAAGCCATCTTCACGCACCACTCAAGCTTTGTTCATATGCATATTAAGGCTGCCGATGATAAAATTGCCGGTCACCTTGAAGCTATAGAGCTTGAGCCTGGCGCTCGTCTATTACTACCGAATGGTTACTTGCACTGATGTTAAATAATGAGGTTTTGGTTAATATGAGACCAATATATCTATTCGCGTGGCTCGATACTCGGGCCTCGCGCCTTGCAAATATTGCAGTGGTGATTGGAGCTTTTTGGCTTTCGACAGGTTACTGTTTGGCTCAGAGCTCAAGCGATAAGCCGGTGGGGCCAGTCAAAGCGGCACTAGCTAGTGACAGCGGAAAGATTGTCTTAGATAAGCAATTCAAGGTCTATGTCGACTTTGAAATGGAGCCAGGCTGGCACATTTACTATAAAGACCCTGGACAAACAGGAATGCCGACAGCGGTTGACTTTACCTTGCCCCCGGGCTTTTCTGCGCAGCCGCTTAGTTGGCCAGCCTACGAGACCTTTAAAGAATCAGGTATCGTCACTTATGGATATTCTAAGAAGCTGCGGCTTTCCACTATAGTCACACCTAGAAAGATGCTCAAGGTGGGTCAGACAGTGACAATCAAGGCATCTACTAAGTGGCTAGCCTGCAAGCATAGTTGCATTCCGGGAAGCAGTGCAATTAGCGTTGATTTGAAAGTACAGGCGAAATAGAGACTTTGCCACCAAGCATTTTTTCAAGACCAGATGTATCGCTTGGTGGCTCTGCTAACCAAGGCACCACAGCAACGCGTTTGCATAGATGCTCTACTTCTCTGATATAGGTTATTTCGTTTTCTCTACGGGCTTGCAAAACAGGGTTTGTCGTTTGTGCTGCTGAGAGCGATTGATTGATAATCCAAGCAAATGGATGAATGTCTGCTCTGGCCAGATCTTCTTGTAAGTGCTTAGCTTCATGCACAGGAGTGGCTTCGGGCAAAGTGACAATCAGAATGCGAGTAAAATCAGGGTCGCGTAATCTTGGCAATAGATTGATTACAGAGTCAGGCATGTTGCTTGATTGCCGCAGTACTTCTTTGTGATAGGCCTGTGCGGCGTCTAGTAGCAAAATTGTGTGGCCTGTTGGTGCCGTGTCTAACACGACAAAGCCAGCTTGACCTTCGGCCACAATGTTGGCAAAACTTCTAAAGACTGCCACTTCTTCTGTGCAAGGTGAGCGCAAATCTTCGTCAAGTAAGGCTTTTCCTTGTTCGTCGAGATTTCCGCCAGCGCTCTGCATCACTTCGTTTTGATAGGCTTTGGTTTCGGCAGCTGGATCAATGCGACTAATGCTCAAATTTGGTACCGGGTTTTCTACTACCCACAACAAATGAGCTGCTGGGTCAGTAGTGCTCAAGCGCACGGCGTGGCCTCTGTGGGCAAGTTCTACTGCTATGGCTGCAGCAATGCTGGTTTTACCAACACCACCTTTGCCCATGGTCATGATTACGCCTTTGCCAGATTTTTCTAGTTCATCAACAATACTGAGAAGTGGTTGAGGAAGGTTTTCAGTCATGGCAGAATTTTCGGCTAAATTGTTAACAGCTAAACTTTTTGAAACTGTTGTGGCAAACATACCTCGTAGCGCTTCCACACCAATCAGGGCTTGAGCACTTAGCAGTATTTCTTGGGTGGGTATTGCTGATAGTTCTTCTGGCATTGAGCTTCTAGCCGACTGTTCGCGGCTTAAGAATGCTGATGCTATGACGTCACTTGTAGTATCGCTCTTCAAGACGCCATTGAGTATGAGGCATTGGTTAACAACACCAATTGCTCTTAACTCGCGGCTAGTGTTGGCCGCTTCTCGAAGGGCCGACTGCTCGGGGCGAGCAACCAATACTAGCGTTGTGCGGGTGGCGTCTGTCAGGGTGCTCACTGATGATGCGTATATGTTCTCTTGTTGTTGCAGGCCAGCTAGAGGTCCGAGACACGACGTGCCAGTGGTGTTGTTTTCAATGAAAGTAGACCAAGACTTTGGCAATGATAGTAGGCGCATGGTGTGACCGGTTGGGGCCGTGTCAAAAATGACGTGGTTGTAGTTAGCTGTTTTTTCGTCGTCGCCAAGTAACCGAGCAAATTCGTCGAAGGCGGCGATCTCGGTGGTGCATGACCCCGAGAGTTGCTCTTCCATGCTCTTTAAACTAGCCTCGGGTAAGAGGCCGCGATATGGTCCTATCAGTCTTTCACGATACTCGCACGCCGCTGCTTCGGGGTCGATGTTAAGAGCATCGAGACCAGGCACGTTGGGCACAGCTGTCGGTGTTCCTTTTAAGGCGATATGGAGCACTTCATCAAGGTTTGATGCTGGGTCTGTACTGACTAGCAACACTCGTTTGCCTTTGTCTGCCAGGGCTATGGCCACAGCACAAGACACTGACGTTTTCCCCACCCCACCCTTGCCTGTGAAGAACATATATTTGGTGGCTTGCTCAACCAGATTCATGGCTGCTCCTCTACTTAGCAACAGGATGACGATTTCTTGTCTGATTCTTCTTTCTCTTTGGGCGCGCTACAGCAGCCTGGGCTTGTCGAAGTTTTGACTTCAGCTTGTTGAACAGTAAATTTGAGTCCAGATTTTTGCTCTTTAGTTGGCTCAGTTTTTTGCTCAGATTCGGAGAATTCTAAGTGAGTTAGTTCAGCTAGTTTCTCTCGTGATAAATATGAGCCTTGCGAAGCAATATTGCCGTCTACAAGAATTAGTGGAAGGCACTCATTGCCGTCTTTTTTGAGCGCAGCGGCAACAGTTGGGTTGCTGACAAAAGCTTGAGTTTGCTGCGAGAGATTGTAGCGCTCAACTTCAATGCCTTGACGTTTGATCCAGTCGAGGTCAGCGCTGAATGTCACTAGTGCTGGGTCTACTCCTGGTCCGCAAATGCCTGTCGAACAGCACATTGGTGGGTCAAATATTTGAATTTTCATGGCTTGGCCTCTTTCTTTGTATTTGGCAGACTGTCTAATTTTGGGTCTGTTCCTTGCTTTTAAGTATTTAACATTGTTTCTCTGGAATTCCTGTTTCGTACCATTTTTTGCTGCTGTTGACTATTTTTACGACAGCTAGCATTACCGGTACTTCAATCAATACACCAACCACAGTGGCTAGAGCCGCACCTGAGTTGAAGCCAAAAAGACTTATGGCTGTTGCCACAGCTAGTTCAAAAAAGTTGCTGGCGCCAATTAGAGCTGACGGGCCAGCTACGCAATGAGCAACTCCGAGCTGTTTGTTTAGCAAGTAGGCTAGTGTCGAATTGAAAAATACTTGGATGAGAATTGGTACAGCCAACATCGCTATTACCAGTGGTTGTTTGAGAATAGCTTCGCCTTGAAAAGCAAAGAGCAACACAAGAGTAGTTAACAGAGCCGAGAGCGAGACAGGGTGAAGAAATTCAAGGGTCTTGTCAAAGGCGCTCTGCCCTTGTTTTAGTAATATTTGTCTCCACAGCTGGGCGATCAAAACTGGTATGACAATGTAAAGTCCAACCGATATTAGCAAGGTATCCCACGGTACCGTTATTGCCGATAAGCCCAGTAATAATCCTACTATTGGGGCAAAGGCGAAAATCAAAATTAGGTCATTGACAGCTACTTGTGAGAGCGTGAAATAGGGGTCACCCTTAGTTAGTTGACTCCAGACAAAGACCATAGCCGTGCAAGGTGCGGCGGCTAGCAAAATTAGTCCGGCTATATAACTGTCGATTTGTTCGGGTGGAAGGTACGGTGCAAAGATGACTCGAATAAATATATAGGCAAGAAGGGCCATCGAAAATGGCTTTACTGCCCAATTTATAAAGAGAGTTACGGCAATGCCTTTCCAGTGCTCTTTGACTTGGCCTAGCGCGCTAAAGTCAATTTTTAAAAGCATCGGTACGATCATAAGCCAAATCAAGAAGCCAACCGGAATATTGACTTTGGCAATCTCAAGTGAGCCGATTAATTTTACTGGCTCCGGCAGTAGTTGTCCTAAGGCAATTCCTGCACCAATGCAAAGAAAAACCCAGACAGTGAGCCAGCGTTCGAAGAAGCCGATGCTGGGCTGTTCAGTGCCACAATCTGCTTTCTCAATACTCATTGGCAGTTGCTCTGATGTCTGAATTTGCTTTTGCTATTCCTAGTTCGGCTACAAGATTTTGCACCAATTGTTTTACTTCGTCTCGAATTTCTCGAACGCGCTCAATAGACTGCCCTTTTGGATCTGGCAAAGCCCAGTCGACTTTTTTTAGTCCTGGAATCATAGGGCAGGTTTCGCCACAGCCCATAGTAATGAGCATGTTAGCGTCTGCTGCCAGTTCGTCAGTGAGCAGTTGCGGCTTTAATTCAGAGAGGTCGATACCCTCTTCTTTCATTATTTGTAGCACCTCTGGATGCACGGTGGTACTGGGTTTGGTGCCAGCTGATAGGGCATGAGCTTTGCTTTGATCGCAATATAGATTGAAGAAGGCCGCAGCCATTTGCGATCGCCCAGCGTTGTGAACGCAGGCGAAGATTACTTTCATGTTTTTTGCCTTACTGTTTCTGGGGCGGCTGCAGGTTCACTACCGGTACTAAGTTCACTACCTGTATTAAGTTCACTACAGGGAGTAATTTCAGTGCAGCAATCACTCTTTCCCTCCTTTCTCTCTTTTCCCTCGCAGCAGTTTTCTACTAGGAAATTGATGAGGTTTTGCATGGTGTCATAGTTGGCGCTGTATATGATTGAGCGCCCTTCTCTTCTCGAAGACAGAAGACCAGCTTGGCTTAGTTGCTCAAGATGGTGAGACATGGTGGCGGGGGTTATGCCCAGCTGCGAGGCTATTGTGCCAGCGGCTAAGCCCTCTGCCCCACGTTGCACCAGTAGGCGAAAAACTTTTAGCCGCGACTCTTGTGAGAGGGCGGCGAAGGCGGTTAAAACTGTTTGTATTTCCATATTTGTACAAATATCAAAATATTGCTGTTATGTCAAGTTTTCGCTATTTCAGTCTTTCAGCCTTTGTGATTTTCCGCATGCTGCTAAGGGATGAGTCACCGACGTGGAGCGGCAAATACCCTTATAATTACCTGGCGGTGATGATTTAGTAAGTAGGACTTGGCCGGCAGACTTTGAGTAAAATTGATTTCAAAACTTTGTGGCGTACCCGGCCAATTTTTAAGTGGTTGCTGGCCATTGAATTAATTTTCTTGATTGCCATGGCAGTATTGCTTATTTCTTTTGTTCAAGATCCCACTCCTTTGCCATTTAACAGCGAAATCTGGGACTTTGGTGTTGGTCCCACTCGCTATTCGATGGTTCATGACTTGATTGGCTCTGGACGGCTGATTGGCAAAGATGTGCAACAGCTTGAAAAGCTCTTGGGTAAGCGTCTGAGTGAGAAGAAAGTAGTTGACAACAAAGTTGTTCAGCTCAGCTATGAAATGAGTCGCGGGTTGAAACAGGCGTATTTAGACCTCGATTTTAGCGACGGGCTTTGTGTTGGTGCTCAGATTAGACGACCTGTGGAAGCTGTCGAGCATTAGGGCGCCTCTTTATTGGGCTGCATTCTTCAATTGCGTTTTTGCGCTTACCGGATTTTTACACTTGCTGAAGTCTTTCAGTTGATACATGACTTATTCGCCCTCGTGTAGAATGGGTCTATCCTATTTGAGGTCTTACCATGCGCCTGTCGGTTCTCTTGTGTTCTTTGCTTATTCCTGTGGCTGTCGTAGTGACTGGGTGCAGTAAGACCGATAAAGTTGAAGACAAGACCACCACTACAACCACTACGACTGAGCCTGCCAAGCCAGTTGGTCCGCACAAAGTCATGGTTTCGCCAGTGAGCGAGCATAGCTATACACCTACGCAGCAGCTTTATTGTATCGACCTGCAAAATCGTTTGGCAGAAGGCTGGCGCCCTCTTAAATCTGATCATCGATACAGTGTTGCCGTCGAGTTTTCCATTACACGGCCAGGTTATTGCACTGACGTCCATACGGTGAGCGCCACTGGTGGTCAACGGGCTATTGAAAGAACAGTTGATTCTGTGAGAACACTGTCACCGTTTGCTCCATTGCCGGCCGACTTCAAAGACGCTCCAGCGCCATTCCGTTGCGACTTCATTTACTATCCAGAAGGCACACCCTCTAAATAGTAAGTCGATAAAATAGACTCTGTTTGTATTGTCGGCCCTTGATACTAGTTATTTGGCCGCAATCTCTTATTTTGATGTGGTTGTAAATAGTGTTCCACTGCCAAAGAGCGGGCATATCTGAGTAGAAAGTGATCAAGCAGGGTTGATGGAAGCAAAAGCAGAACCTACTTTGAATCCAACTGAGAAAGTCGATAGTGGTCCTGCTCGGTCTGCTGTAGATGGCGCCGTGCCTGTTGGCATGGGCGCTTTTTCTATGGTTGTCTTGGTTAAGGTTTTGGCGATGGTGCTCTTCTCATCTGGTTATATGAACCAGTTATTTGTGCCGTTTGTTCAGCATTTTATCAGTCACTTTGATAACCCATGGGATTTCTATTTTCAAACCACCACCCAGCGAGATCAGTTTCCTTATCAGCCGTTGATGCTTTATCTTGTCGGCTTCTTTTGTCTACCGCTAAAGCTCATAGGCTTTGAGAATTCTTACTTGGTCAATTTCTTTATGAAGTTGCCTACTCTGCTCAGCGATATTTTAATTGCTTTTCTCTTGGTCAAAATGTTTCCTGCTCGCGTCAATAAAGTTTTCTGGTATTACTTTCTTTCACCCATTATTTTTTATGCTTGCTACATTCACTCCCAGCTTGATCTGATACCAACGGCGATACTGTTTTCGGCAGTTTATTTTTTGCGCAAGCACGATACTCTCAAGTCAGCACTGCTCTTTGGCTTAGCTTTGGCAACAAAGTCTCACGTGGCGGCAGCCTTGCCCCTCTGCCTTACCTATATTTATCGCAATCAGAAGCCAAAAGTTGCAGCTCTCTATCTTGTCTGTTCGCTGCTCATGCTGGTTTTCTGGGTTTATCCATTTTTGTCTTCACCTGGATTTCAAGCCATAGTTTTGCATAATCCTAAGCAAAGTCAGATTTTTGAATCTTACATCAGCATTGGTTCAATGCATATTTTCTTGCCAGTTTTGGCTGTGTGTAGCACCTATGTGCGCTTTGCTCTCTATCCTAAAATCAATCTTGACTTACTTGATGCTTTCCTCAATATAGTCTTTGCACTATTCGTGGCCCTAATTGTTCCAGCCCCTGGTTGGTACGTCTGGATAGTGCCATTTCTCAGCATTTTCATGATCAAATATAGCCGCCGTGATAGTCGAATTGTGCCAGCTGGTATGGCGCTTTCGTGCTTCTATCTATTCTATTTTCTCTTCTTCCATCACTTCGATTATCCGGCCATTATTTTTTGCGGTCAGATTTGGAATTTGGCTATACCTGGTGAACACCTCTCTTCTCTGGCCTTTACACTGCTAGAGGCAACGCTTTTGGCTAACATTGTGCTCTGCTACCGCACTGGGGTGCGCAGCAATTCTAGCTATAAGCGCGAAAAGGCCATTGTCATTGGCATTGGTGGTGATAGTGGTGCCGGTAAGTCGACGCTGCTCAAAGATATAAAATCGCTACTGCAAAATCGGGTGGTAGAGCTTGAGGGCGACGCAGATCACAAATGGGCTCGTCACGATGAAAATTGGAAAAAAGACATAACCCATCTTGATCCGAAGGCAAATTTCCTGCATCGTCAGGCTGATACTCTTTTCAATCTTAAGCGTGGTCGTAGCGTTGAGCGGGTTGATTATGATCACTCAACTGGAGCCTTTACTAGCGCTCGGGTGATTGAGCCTAACGATTTCATAGTGCTCTCGGGCTTGCACACTTTCTATTTGCCTAAGTCGCGCAAAGTAATTGATCTCAAGATCTTTATGGATCCTGAAGCGGAACTTAAAACCTTTTGGAAGGTCAGCCGCGATCATCGCGAACGGGGCTATACAGAGAAACAAGCTAATGCCCAGATTACCCGAAGAAAGACTGACGCTGACAAATTCATTTCTCCTCAAAGAGAGTTTGCTGATCTCTGTATTCGCTATTATCCTCAGGCTTTGCTTGACGAAGGCTCGCTAACAGCCCAGGCCAAACTCTCGCTTAAGTTGTCACTTAGCTCAAGCATTCAGTTAGAAGATTTAGTGCAAGAACTTATGGCCAATGGTTTGCTCTTGCATTGGGATTATAGTGAAAATCTCTCGAAACAAGATTTGACTCTTTCTGAGCCAGTGCCACCAGCACTTTTGCAAAAATTAGCTAGTGACATGATTCCTAATTTAGAAGAGTTAGTAGAAAACAAAATTGAGTGGGCCGAGGATTTGCGCGGCTTTGTGCAGTTGATTATTTTGCTTATCATCAATGATTTGATGAAAGACAAGGAAGAAATGCATGAAGAGTGAAGGCATTCTCCTTGATCTCGATAACACAGTCTATGACTACAAGCAGGCACACGAACCGGCCATTGCTGCTGCTTTGGAGTGGCTGGCTTTTGAGCTTGAACAAAAGCTTGAGGCCGTAGAGGCGAAATATGTTGATTGCCGCAGGAGGGTGAACAAAAGCCTTCATGGTTTGGCTTCTTCCCATAGTCGCCTGCTCTATTTTCAAGGAATAGCCGAGGCCTTTGGGCGTTTTCCTCACATACTAGCTAGTGCTGCTGAAGATCTCTATTGGCAAATATTTTTTGATAATATGCAGCTGCGCCCAGGCTGTCTCGCCTTTCTTCAGTCAGTGGGTTTGCCCATCGCCATTGTTACTGATTTAACGGCGCGTATTCAGTTTGAAAAAATCAAACACTTGAAAATAGCTACCTATTTACAGGCTATTGTCACCAGCGAAGAGAGTGGGCATGAAAAGCCCCATCCCCTTATTTTTGAGATCGCTGCCCAGAAGCTCGACTTGCCATTAACTAGTCTTTGTATGATTGGTGATAGCTTTGAGCGCGATATCGAAGGCGCACGCAAGCTTGGTCTTGATTGCTACTGGCTTAACACAGAAGGCGGCGACAAGGAGACAGTCAGAGCCAGAGCCTGCGACAGTGTTACTATTTTCGATGATTTTCGGCAGTTGCTGGAGTTGGTAAAAAAATGAACTCGACAGAAACTGAAATAGCTGATCTCATAGAAATTTCGCGATTTGCCGGCGAGCGTTTTGATCTGGTGCAAGCTGGTGGTGGCAATACATCGGTCAAGCTTGATGATGGGCGAATATTTGTCAAAGCTTCCGGAATGGCCCTTAGCGAAGTTGGTTCTGAGGCAGATTTTTGCTTGTTGCAATGGCCTGGTTTACTTGAGTTTATGTCTAGTTGTGCTACTGATGCTTCTACTGAAGTGCTTGAAGCTCAGGCCAAAGTAGCAGTGGCTGCTGCTATGAGCCCAGTTTCTTCTGGTAGCAGACGACCATCAATTGAAGCTCTGCTTCATTGTTTGTTAGGGAAATACACACTGCATACTCATCCCATTGCAGTGGCCTCGTTAGTTTGTCGCAGCAATTGGCAAAAACAAGTAACAGACATTTTTGCTAGTGCTTTTCCGCAGTATCAAGATGCCCTCTTTCTAGTGCCTTACAAAACGCCAGGGCCAGCCTTGGCTGTGGCTCTTCATCAGCAACTCAAAGAGAGGAACTGGCAACCTGCTACGGCTGATAGGGCAAGTATTGCCATTGTCTTTTTGGAAAACCATGGTCTCATCGTTGCTGGCGCAAATAAGCAAGTAGTGATGCAGGTTACCAACGAAGTTGTCGACAGACTGGCTAGCGAGCTTGCCTTTAACTTGTACCGCTATAAGCTCGTCAATTTTGCCTCTGCCTTAGTCAATCAAGTTTGTGGTACCAAGTGGTTGGCTTATTTAAGTGACGACCATATTTTGCACGACGCTCTGCAGCGCAACCCCGCATATTTGCTTGCTTCTTGTGCCACACCAGATCAGCTTGTCTATTGTGGTGCCAGTGGTTTGGCGCTGAGTGAGTTTGATAGCCCTGAGGCCGTGCAGTCGGTGGCGCAGTATTTAGAAAAGTTTGGTCACCCGCCCAAAGTTATTATTTCAGGTGAGCATATTTTGCTGCTCGGCCAGAGCTTGCGAAAGTGCCGCGAAAGTGAAGAAGTTCTGCGCTCTCACGTGATGTTACAGCTTGGTGGTGAGCTTGAGACCATGAATTATTTGCCGCAAGAAGAAGTAGACTATTTGAGTAATTGGGAAGCTGAAAAATACAGGCAGACCCTATGACCCATGTTGTAATTCCGATGTCTGGTCTAGGCGAGCGCTTTATCAAAGCGGGCTACAAGCTACCAAAGCCTTTAATAGAAGTAGATGGCAAGCCGATGATTGAGCATGTTGTCTCGATGTTTTCTCCTGATGATAAGTTCACTTTTGTCTGCAATCAAGAACATCTCAGTCAGGCTAATTTCAATTTGCGTGAGGTGCTCAATCGCATTGCTCCTCATGCTGAGATAATTTCGATCGATACCCATAGAAAAGGGCCAGTTTACGCAGTGGCGCAATGTTTTGATCGCATCGAAGACAACGAGGCGACAATCGTCAATTATTGCGATTTCTATTCATACTGGAACTATGCAGACTTCTTAGCCAAAACTCGCAGCAGACGAGCTGCTGGCGCTGTCCCCGCCTACCGTAATTTTCATCCTCATATGCTTGGCACGGACAACTATGCCTTTATTAAAGAGAAAAATCTTTGGCTAGAAGCAATTCAAGAGAAGAAACCATTTACAGACAATCGCATGGCCGAGTTTGCTTCTAACGGTACCTATTACTTTTCTCGTGGTCAGTACGTCAAGCATTACTTCCAAGAGTTGATGAAGCAAGATATTCAGGTCAACGGCGAATATTATGTCAGTATGATTTATAACCTCATGGTGGCCGATGAACTGCGCGTATTGGTCTACGAAGTAGATTACATGCTGCAATGGGGTACTCCACGCGACCTTGAAGAGTACCAGCACTGGTCTGACTATTTCACGAGGTTGGCGCAAGAAGGCCTAGAGGACGAGCCGCGAACTGGACAAAAGAATCGGCCAGCAAGTTCGTCAACTGCTAATGCCATTGATTCTAGTCTGGTCAACACTTGTTTGATACCAATGGCCGGAAAGGGCTCTCGCTTTGCCGACGTTGGCTATTTAACGCCAAAGCCATTGATTCCAGTTTCAAATAAACCGATGGTAGTGCTTGCTTGCGACAATTTACCGCCAGCCTCGCGTTATGTCTTTGTGGCCCAGAAAGAGCACCTTGATAATTCGCAGCTGAAAGGAATTCTGACTGAGCAGTTTCCTAATGTCAGTGTTGTAGCAATAGATGGTATCACTGCTGGCCAGGCGTCTTCTTGTCAGCTTGGTATCGACGGCGCTGAGCCAGCAATTGACCCTGAGGCCAGTTTGCTCATTGGGGCCTGCGACAACGGTATCGTTTATGACCAAAGCAAGTGGCAGGCGCTGATGGCCGACCAAACCATTGATATGGCAGCTTTTAGCTTCCGAAATCATCCTTCTAGTGAACGCAATCCGCAGATGTTTGGTTGGCTAAAAGTTGCTGGTCAAGTTGCTGATCAAGTTGCTGGTCAAGTTGCTGTTCAAGGTGACGATAAGTCTGCTGAATTTCCTATTATCACCGGTGTTTCGGTGAAGAAGGCAATTTCTGATAATCCGCGAGGCGACCACGCTATTGTTGGTGCCTTTTTCTTTCGCAAGGCAAAATACTTTGATCAAGCAATGAAAGTAATGCTTGAGCAAGGCATTCGCGTCAATGGTGAGTTCTATGTAGATAGTATGGTCGGTGTGCTGGCTCAATCAGGGCTTAAATGTGTGGCCTTTGAAGTGGTTGACTATATTTCCTTTGGTATTCCAAACGATCTCAAAACATTTGATTACTGGCAGTCGTTTTTCAAAAAATGCTCCTGGCACGAGTATAAGAAAGAGGTCAGCAAGATTCAGGCATGACTAAAGATGTAGATAAGAACAAAGATGCAGATAAGAGCAGAGAATTAGACAAGAGCAGCGATTTGGAGAAGACCAAAGCTAAGAGTCCGACATTTACTGTAGTAATGCCGTGTTATAACGAGTCGAAAAATATTCCACTAATTCTCAGTCGCTTTGAGCAGATCGCCGCCAATGATGTCTCACAGGTGCAGTTGCTTCTAGTCGATAACGGCTCGACCGATGAGACGCCTTCTGTGTTGGCAAGCCAGTTGCCATCATACTCTTTTGCTAAGTCTATTAGAGTGCCTGTTAATCAAGGCTATGGCTTTGGCATTCTTGAAGGGCTGCGTGCTTGTGATAGTGACTATATTGGCTGGACTCACGCCGATATGCAGACAGATCCAAGCGACATCGTTAAAGCTCTGGAGATAGTAAAAAAGGCAAACTATCCAGAAGATATTTATGTCAAAGGTTTGCGCCGCGGCCGGCCCTTGGCAGATTCATTTTTTACTGGTGGCATGAGTCTATTTGAGACCTGCTTTATGGGCACCAACTTGTGGGATATAAACGCCCAGCCCAATATTTTTCATCGTTCTTTCTTTCAGTCGTGGACCCAGCCGCCTCATGACTTTGCTCTAGACCTTTATGCCTACTACATGGCTAGACAAAAAAATCTCAACATTGTTCGTTTTGATGTGGTATTTCCTCCGCGTATTCACGGCGAGTCTAAGTGGAATACAGGCTTTCAGTCAAAAGTAAAATTCATAAGGCGCACCGTCGATTTTAGTATCAAGCTTAAGCACTCGCTCAATAACTCGCCCAATAGATCATCAGAGGAAGTTTGAATGCATTTCATTGCCCATCGCATCAATCAACTAGAACAGTTGCGTCAAGTTCCCTCTCAGTTTGGTTGCGAGATAGATTTGCGTGACCGCGCCGAGCGTTTGATTTTGCAGCATGACCCCTTTAAAGATGGCGAGGATGCTGAGCCATTTTTTGCTGAATACAATAAGCATGGCACACTGATTTTAAATGTTAAAAGCGAGCGTATCGAGGAGGTCATTTTGCCTCTGATGGAAAAATACAAAATCGAGAATTATTTCTTTCTCGATTCATCGCTGCCGATGATCGTCAATCTGGCAAAACGAGGCGAGAAGCGCATTGCCTTGCGCTATTCTGAATTTGAGACAGTGGATACTGTGCTCAATTTTTCGGGCCTAGTTGATTGGGTTTGGATTGACTGCTTCACGCGCTTGTCGCTCAATAGAAAAGACTATAAGCTACTAAGAGACGCTAACTTCAAGCTCTGTTTAGTTTCACCTGAATTGCAAGGCCGTCCTGATGATATAGCTGCGTACAAAAAGCAAATGGCTGATGACGAGATTGTCATGGATGCCATTTGCACCAAGCAATATAACATTGACCTCTGGAGTGCTTAGTATGGCTCTGGCAGGCGAAGAAATTGGAGAGCAAGAGCAGGTACATAAGGGTATTGACGATCAGCCTCTAGCTAGCGATCTGTCAATAACTGTTTTGCTCGCTGCCGGCTCGCTGTCGCTCTTGATGCTTATTGTTAGCCTGCGCTGGTGGCTTCTTCACCCGATGCTAATCTTTTGCGATCAAGGCCTTTTTGTTCATATGGCCCAGCTTCTCCTTGAAGGAAAAGTGCCATATGTCGACATGTTCGATGTCAATCCACCGTTGGCTATCTATATTGAAATTTTGCCGGTCTTGGTTTCTCGACTGTTTCATATGCCAATCCCGCTCAGTTTTTCTATATATGTCTCTGTTCTTGAATTGCTCAGCTGTTGCCTTGTGCTGTGGGTTTTGGTTGCAGCAAGAAGATATGGTGCAGTAGTGCTTGGGGCCAGCGCCCTGATAGGTTTTGCTTATTTCAATCAAATTCAGCGCATGGACTTTGGCCAGCGAGAACATATATTTTGCATCGTCTATGCTCCATTTCTTCTGCTTCGCTATTTGCGTTGGCAGAATATTGCGGTTGGTCGTTGGCCGTGCATCGCCGTTGGTGTTTTGGCTGGCATCGGCCTTGCCCTCAAGCCCCACTTTATGCTCATGGCTTGTGCCCCTGAGATTGTCTGGTGGTTGCGCAGCAGGCAGTTTAAGCCTTTTGTTGCCCCTGAAGTGTTGTCAGCGGTGGCAGTGATTGCAGTTTATCTTTTCCATTTTATTTTTCTGCCGCGTCAAGAACTACAGGCCTTTTTCAATTTTGTCGTGCCTATCTATAAAGAAGGCTACGAATATTACGTCACCTCGCCCATTTTCAACATGGCTAGTTTTTGGCGCACTGATTTTCTTCTGCTTGCCCTATCCTCTCTTATGGCTGTTGTCTTGGCCCGTTTAAGTAGCTTGCCGCTGGCTATCTGTGCCTTTTCTTTTATGTCGGCTGTGGTCTTTGTACTGGCCGGTCAGGATTGGTCGTGTCACATGATTGCCGTGCGCACGGGAAACACCATGGCACTTGCCGTCGAAGCTGCTTTGCTCTATCAGCTCTTGCCCCTTAAGGCAATTGGTTTGGGCCGACCAAAATTGACAGGTATGGCTGCTTCTGTGGTGGCGGCAACTGTTGTTGGTGGTGGCATGTACTTAAATTCGGTGCAGATAGTTGAAGAAGAAGAGTTTCGCAACCGTCAACCTTATGCCCTCGTGCAGGTAGGATATCCTGAATGGGGCATGGGCTCTGTTGACGACATGGACGGCTTTGTCTCCTCTTGCCTAGAACATAGTAGTAAGGGCGACGCTCTTCTCTTTATTTGTGCATCAATGGCCCCAGGCTATCCGGTGCTTCTGCAAACCGAAAGAAAGCCAGCCTCGCGATTTTTGCATGGCATGATGCTGCCGATATTGTCATTCATTGTTGATAAACCAGAGCTTGATGCTAAAGCGAAAGAGCGCTTTAGAGGATACAAGAAGCAGGTGATTGACTGGTATACCGAGGATATCCAAAAAAATAGACCGAAGCTAATATTCATTCAAGACAATCCGATGAGTTGGGTGCTTGGTGACGTTGATTTTATCAACACAAGAATGGCAAACTACAAGAAGCTTGAAGAGAAAGGCGGGATAAGTATCTACCAGCGCAATGACTAAGATTAATAAGGGGCTACTTCCTATAGTTCTTGCTGCTCTAGCTGTTTTTGCTGTGAGCATTGTTTATCGCGCAATTTTCTTAGGTGATCTTTGTGGCACCGTCTGCTACGAAATAGAAGCAGCTAAGCGTATGCTTCATGGTCAAATTCCTTTTCGTGACTTCTATTTTGATCTGCCGCTAACTCTCGTTTACTTGCGCATGCCAGCAGTTTGGCTGGCTCAGGTGATCTCGGGCTCTGCACCTGTAAATGGAGTCTTGCCTTTCACTGCTATTGCTATAGCCTCGTTTTTTGAGGTGTCGCTACTGGCGGTGCTCTCGTTTGCTCTTTGTTTTTATGTTGTGGTGGCAAGCAAACTAGATGATGGGCGCCAGAAGCAGCTGTGGTTTGCTTTGCTTGGTTTTGCTCTGGCCAATTTTGCCATGGGCTACTCTTACGGCTCGGCTCAACATATTTTCTGTCTGTTCCTCAGCCCCTACTTTTTCTTGCGTCTAGCTGCCTGGCTACAACCAGCAAATAATGTGAACCTGAAGACAAGCACTGGGTTGTTTCGCTTCTTTTGTGGTTTGCTAGCTGGTTTTGGCGCTTCCTTAGACCCACTATTTATAATTGTGCCACTGGCAATTGAGGCCGCAGAATTTCTTGGCCGACGCCTCTCGGGCAAGGCAAATAACTTTGCCGATGAATTCTTTTGGTTGCTAATTTCATTTCTGCTGTCTTGGTCGTATTTGTTACAGCTTGACCAGGCGGCCCTGAAAGAACTTGTTGATTGGATTATTCCGCTCAAATATACGAGCTACTACTTAGATCAAATTGCCTATTTCGGTCTTGGTGCCACACCAGATCGTCGCGATGTTATTTATTTTTGTACGGCAGCAGCAATCGTTAGTTTTGGCATTGTCAATCGCATGGCGCTTTTGCGGCCCATAATTGCTTTAATGATGGCTGGCTTTGTCCTCTACCAGATGGGTATGAGCGGCTTGAGTACCGACATTTTGCTGGTCATTTGGGCCACTTGTATGAGCTTTGCTGTTGAAGTTTGCTATTTGCTTGATAGTAGTTTCTTCTCCAACATCAGTCGTCGTTACCCAAGACTTTCTTATAGTCGTTTGCCAAAGGTGCAATTAACTGTCGTCGTTGCTCTGTGCTCTATCAGTGTAGTGGTTCTAGCTGCCCTTGAGATAATTCAGCGTCGTGAGAACGTCACGTCATTGACTGGGCCACAGGCAATTGATCCAACATATCTTGAGCTGGCTGATGCTTTTCCTAAATATTGTCAGCCGGGCGATTCGATTATGATTCTCAATGGTCGTCTGCTGCCAGGGTTTCCTCTCTACAGTTTGACTGAGAAGCCCATCGCTGGCTATTTCATTAGTACTGAGGCCTTTAGCTCGTTGGCCAATATTGAGGCTCATAATTTAGCTGATCATATGGTTGGCAAGCCGTTTGGTTGGATAGTAGCTACCAAGAAAAAAATGTTTGATCGGGTGCGTAGTGATATTGAAAAGAATAAACCTGGAGTAATTGTGGTTGAAGGTGGCCAGACCTTTGATGGTCTAGAAAAAAACAACATAATTGCTCGGATTTTGGCCGATTACACATGCCAGGGTGAAGCCCGCTACCACTCAAGGTGCGTTGGCGCTAAAGAGTTCGCTGATTGGAATTATCGCTACAACGTCTATGAGCGCCATAGTAAAACTAAAAACTAGTGAGAGACTCAACCGGTTGTAACACCGCGACCAAATGCCCTCAGCCTTGTGACTCAATTTTTGAAAAGTCAAAATTAAGGTGGAGCTGAGCAGGAATGAGTCAGCTTGCAATGCCATCAATGGCAGCACAGCTATCTCCCCATCGAGAGGAGTTGATCAAGAAGACCCAGGGCTGGTTGTTGGATGAGAGTGGTGCTGTGTGCCTGAAGAATGCACCAGGGCCAAATATTGCAGACGAAGTCTAGAGGAGCTCGGCCACGCTAAGGGTATTTGAAGAGCGCGAAGTTAATATTGAGCAGGCACTCCATGTTATGCAGAAGCGCTCGTGAAGCGAGAATAAGAAGCGGTTTTCATCCACACCTTGTTGATTGGTAAAGCGGTTGATTTGGTCTTCGCCACTTACTGAAATGCCTCTAGAAAGCGCGAAGGCGTGAACTACTTATCATTATCGTGAGTTCATGCGTAACGGATTGTGATTGCTGCTAGCGCTTGGAATCAATCAATGAATTACAGGCAGGGGCTTTCAGGGTTTTGAGCTGTTTTGTGTGGCAATACCTGTCGTAATGTCAAGTGCGGACTGGCTCAAATGTAGCCGATCTGCTAAATCGTGAGTATTGCCTGAAATCGCAAAGTTCCTGCTCTGCTTTCTATCTAAGAGATCGTTACGATCATTTCTTCACTTAGCGGCACTGACTAAAGACGAATAGGGCGGCGTTTAATGTGCATGTTATATAGCGCTAGCTGTTTTTTTGTTTCGATTTCATGTTCAGGGTGTAATGAAAAGCGAATTCACTGCGAAATTGAAATTGAAATTGATTTGATTTTTTTGATGCCAGGGATAAAGTTGGTTGCCTTTATCATTAATAAGTAAGCCAAAGACAAACGACTAAGAGAATTACTAGAGACCATGGCTAGAAAGAAGCTCAAAGACTTACCGAGATCCAGTAGTCGCACCAAGACTATTGGTCAAGATCCGCTGAAGAAGCAGCTTCGTGGTATATCTTTGAGAACAAGCCACCCAGCACTAGCATGCGAATACATAGACAAAGGGCCATATTCGCCGGATGATGTCACCGCTGGCTCGAACCGCAAAGTGCAATGGAAACACGGCCGTTGTGGTGAGCCAATTTGGGTTGCAATAAATATTCGAACCAGGGCCTGGGATGAAGGAACAAAAGACCAGGGCTGCTACATTTGCGCGGGACGTGACCCCCGGCCGAAGCCACCACAAGTCATACCGAAGTGGTTACAGAACGAGATCATCCCAGACAGTAAGCGAGCGACAAGGATCAAAGATATTTCGCCTTGGTCGCAGAGCTATTGGCAGTATAGGTGTCTTCGTCGCCCCGCAGAAAAACCATTCATATATTCTTCTCGCATAGTAGACAGGATAAACCCCATGACTCTGGCAGCTAAGCAAGGGTGCCCTTGCAACAAGTGCTGCAGTGATGAGCGAGTAAATCTACGAGAAGAGAGTGCTGAGCGGAATTTAGCAAAGAATAAAAAGAAGAAGCGGCCTGATGTCTGGAACATGTTTATCAGAACGCGAGAGAACCTTGGTTTCGCCCCAAAGCTGCTACCTCTGCATCATCGAGTGCTTTGGCAATGCGACAAAAATGGGCGTCATCGCTTTTCTCGCAGTTTGGCCGAACTATATGAGGACGGCTGCCCAGTGTGCGCTAAAGAAGATGATGAGAGCTCACTGGCTGCTTCTAAATACCGGCAAATAGTTAGAGAGTTCTTGTTTGTTATAAGCAATCCGCTGCTAACTCCTGCCGACATCAAGCCTGGCAGCCACTTAGTAGCAGCATTTCGTTGTGCGGCTGGCCACACATTTAAGAAGGCCATATTCCGTCGCACAGCAAAAGAGAATCCACAGAATTGTCGAGTATGTGAGGGCAAAGCCTCAGATGCTCCCACTTTGATCAGTGTCTCTCCCTATATATTGAAACGATGGCACCCTGAAAAGAATGTTGTTATTGGCAGAAAGAAAGGTGAAGCCAGGCAAATAGACCCAGAAGTCATCCAGGCCGATTCGCACAAGAAGTATTGGTTCTATTGTTTTTATGACCATAGCTATCAGGCCTCTCCGGTCGAGCTATTAGCGGGTACTGATGAATGCCCCGATTGCGCTTTATTGCCAGACAATGTTGACAATGCCAAAGAAGGATTGGCTGACCAGTGGTTTCAAGAGCGAAATGGAGACCGCACCCCTTGGAATACTTCAGCGGGTTGTCGCAGTAAAGTCTGGTGGCGGTGTCTTGCCGGCCCAGACCATGAGTGGACTGCTGAAGTGTATCAAAGAGCGATAAAGGGCACTGGGTGCCCGTTTTGCGCCAACAAGCAAGTATCGGTCACCAACTGCTTGAAGACTATCCACCCAGAGCTAGCCAAGTTGATGCATGCCTATGACAACGGTGGCAGAACAGCCAGCGATGTTCTTGCCACGACCACTAAGGCTATTAAGTGGCGTTGTCCTTGTTCGGAGACCTATGAGCGCGCCATACAACACATGCTAGGGCGTGGGGTAGGTTGTGTTGCCTGCCGAAAAGCAGAAGCTGCAGCGCGCAAACTGAAGGGCAAAGATGAGTTAGCGATAACATAAAATCGCAGTTTCGCCCTGCCTCTTGGTAGCATAGCTGGTAGTATTAAGTTCCTCCTTAACATTATGGAATCGTGGCCCTTGGCTAGTCTTGCGTGAACCATAGCTCATTTCACGGATGCGTTATGGTTTTGTTAAGATTGCTTTGTTTTGGAGTCCCCAAATCTCGGTTTTTGCGCAGGGTAGCACCTCTTGCTTGCTTGATTTCGTTTGTCTCATTTAGTCAGAAACACTGGATTGAGGCCATTGCCTTCGGCTAGTTTGGGGAATCTATCGATTTCCACCAAACCACAAGAAAAACCGCCCGACCTTTACCAATTCAGCAATTTCAATTTGATTCTTTATCTCGCTCGGCGAGCAAATTGCACCATCTATTGATTGCAGGTTCGTTTTCTTCAGTGGCTCTCAGAAATACCCCTGCGCAGCTGGCGCCTGTATATGTGAATTCGCTTCGAGCCAAGAGTTTAGCGACAAGAAATTGCGCATGACTTATTGCACTCACTAGGCCTATATGAGCGCTGAATCACATTCATTTAGCCATGAAGCCATGTCGATCGGCGTCGTCTAGCGCAAGAAGCCAGTGCTTTTTTGTTGCACATACAAATAGTACAAATATTGATGAGATGGAGACGCAGTCTTGTCTTCGGTAGCGAACGGCGCTCTATCTATCGGTGTAAGTCTCATAATGCCTAAAAACAATAAAATTGCATGTAGCCTAACAATTCTGACGTCTGGACAGTTTGGGCCTTCATGATAGTAACCAATGAAAGCAATCTTCTCTATAGCAATTGCTGGGCCATAGTTGCTCACCCACGACGTGTAAATGGTGGAGTTGCGTCGCAAGCCTGCCAGTGCTTGGTTTTGGGCTTTCTCGAATTTTCAATCAACAGAGATACTTGAAAAGGAATACATATGAACAACCAAGAAGTTGTATCTACAAATCCCGCCTTCCTTATTGAGATGGGCCACGGATTGCGGCACATCATCATGAAGCGCAGCTACTTTCTCCGCTCCACAAGGGCACGCACACTTTTCTGTCGCGAGAAGATCGCAGGCAAATCTTGGCTGGAAGTAGCCTTGATCGAGAAGCCGAGGGCCGATGTTCTTCCCTGGGACCAGGCTCACAATCTCGCTGAGCGGTTCAAAGCAGAACTCAAGGCCGATGTGTTTGTTGAGCCTGCTCATGAAGCTGGTCGGCACCATCAGCTCACTGCACCGAAGAATTCGGCCAATCTTTTTAATGGAGATGAGCACAGCAAGGTCAATCGCGGTCACGGATCTTTCGGCTTCGACCCTGCCGATGCGGGAGGTGTTGGTGTTGGTACAGGAATAGATGTGTTTGGTGGCTCTGTGCGCAGAAGTGGACCAGGTAGTGGTCAGTTCGGCATTGGTGGTGCGAATATCGGTATGGGCATGGGTGTTTCGGGTCTGTCCAATATCCCGGGCATGCCAAATATCCCAGGTATGCCAAATATCGCTGGCTTTCAGAATCCTGCCGATTTCCTCCCAGCTCATGTTCGCGAGGCACTTTCGTTTGGCGATGAGAAGAAGAACCTTGAGATCACTCTTCCTGCTCTGCGCCAAGTGCCTGCATTTGCTGAGTTGCCTGAAGCTACGAAGCTCATGTACGAAGTGGAAGCCGTGCAAGTACTCCAAGGCCTGATGGCTCAAGTCATACCTTTAGAGCCCAGCGAGCACAGCGAACAGAGCCTAGTTGCGTTGACAAAGCTCGACAATGTCTCAAAGCGGCTGAAGCGGTTCTTGTCAGAAGCGTTGCCTGTGGCTGCCTGATTGCGAAAATTGGCTAAAGGGGGAGGTCAATCGACCTTCCCCTTTGATTGAATAGCGTTGACACAAGCCATTTGAGCGTAGCTCTCGATGGTTTCTGCCAGCGTTATTGATGCATCTTTTGAATATAGATGCATTGATTGTCTGGCCATTGCGCTGAGCGGTTGATTAGAGGCTGGTTTCGCTTCGCTTCTCAATCAATGCTCTGCTGAAGATCTAATTGAGCAGTGAGTCAATATCAAAGGGAAAGGCTCACTGCTCTAATAATCAATAAAATAGATAAAGGAGAACAATATGTTCAATCCTTTTAAAAGGCTTTTTGCTGCGCAGGAGCCGCCCCCAGACAGCAAGCTTACTGATAGTTATTTCGAAAAACTCGTGAAGTATATTCCGGCGGACATTCTTGCTGCATACGTGGCTATCACTGGCATTACTGCCAGCGTTAACCCGCCGCTGTGGCTCGGCTGGGGTGTCTTCGGTGCTCTTCTGGCGCTGACTCCGCTGTATGTCTGCTATGTCAAAACGGCCCCAAAAGGTTTTGTAAGCTCCAAGACCTTCCATTGGGTGACAGCCTGCCTAGCTTTCAGCTCTTGGGTGTTCGCCATGGGTGGCCCGTTTACCGCGTTTGCCTGGTACCAGCCCTATTTAGGCTCTGTGGTGCTTATCCTGACGACGCTGATTATCCCGGTGTTGGAGGGGCAGTTCTATCCATGCGGCACGCCTCCTGCGGTGCCCCCGGCTGTACCTCCTGTAACACCTCCGGATGCAGATCCTGCGACTCCCACTGAGCCGCCAAGTTCTTAACTCCTAATGTCAAGAAAGAGAACTAAATATGGATCAGCCTGATTTTGCACCTCTGCATGAAGCAAGCTGTCAAGAGATTCTTCTGGGCCAGCAAGCCCTCGCTGACTTGCCTGGTGCCACCAAATCTAATTGTACCGATTGCGACTATTGCAAAATGGAGCAACCGGATTTCTCGCCTTTGTTTGTCCCTGCTTCCAGTGCTCTGGAGCCCCGGACAAGCAAGGCCCCATTTGCCAGCCTTGTGGAGCGCGCCAAGTTTCTTTGGTAGCTTTTGCAGGGTAGGCAGAAGAAAGGAAAAGTATGAGAGTATCCTCTCTAATTCTCGCGGCCATCGCTGCGCTAACTCTTGGCGGTTGTGCTGTGGCACCGTCTGTGCGAGTACACCCCCTCACAGTAG